>OJFV01000079.1_pt1 | contig 57468 bp, 73 predicted proteins | sample 1594391 | NCBI WGS metagenome assembly OJFV01 (sample SAMN05416856, study PRJEB24817) | seawater metagenome | isolation source: Sea water | place: Canada:Atlantic | collected 2013-11
ATGAACCAGACAGATTCAAAATCAACCCCATCCAGCAAACGCCGGGACTAAACAAATAGCATCAGCTCGAACAGTTTCCGCGCTCTCGATTAGTGCTTCCTTCACGCCCTTAACAATTTGTTCCGGCGCCCGTTGCAAGAACCGTCTAAGTTTAGCCGACTGCCGTTTATTGTGAGTGCTAGTGGTCACGTTGCTACGCCTAGCTCAGCATTGAATGTTAGATATTGCTGGCTACTATCACCCTCTAAGATTTCTCTCACATTCAGAGTTTTAGCCCCCCAAATAACCCGCCACGTAGATGAGACTGAACGACTTCGAATAGTAATTCGATATAGGGTTGTTGAGCTTTCTTTGCTGGCCTGAATTTGCTCCCGGCCTGACAATGGCCGAACCTTAGCCCAAACTTTTACCACTTCTGACCAAGTTTCTTCAGAGCCGCCACCACCATCATCCACCTGGGTAACTTGCTCGAATGAGATCCGCTCTCTGAGTTGGCCTATTCTCATACTAGTTCCCAAGCGCGATAAGGGCCTAAGAGAGCATCAACTGACTGAGGAATTTCAGTAACAATATTGCCAATGTTTACCGTTCCTCGATTCTCGAAATAGTGTGTAACCAGGAGAAAGAGACCATGCTTAATATCATCCGGCACATCTTCAGCAGTGCCGTACCCTGCAGTGTATTCAATGCGGATACGGTTTAAGCTCTTGGTGCTATCCAGATCAGGCCAAGATTGACCAGGAGCTAGTTTTACAAAAGATTGGCCGAACTTCTCCCCAACTTCATAAACAGAAGCCGCAAGGGTTTGCTCTGTACCGTTCTCATCGTCGTATTTAATCGAAGCGACAGAAGATAGAGGGGGCATTTTCAGCCAGATACATTCTGAGAAACCATCTAATGTAAGTGTATATGTTCTACTTACTAATGCCCGCCCTAAAGCCGTCTCTACATGCGCCACAGCAGCGGCAATATGCGAAGTAATTAGCGCATCCGCATCTGTCGTGCCTTCCATAAAGAGTTGGCGCTTTGCCTCCTCTACAGAAATTGGCTTTCCCACTGCTGCTGTTTTGACGATGAGAGACATGGTTATTTTTTCACCGCACCTTCATCGGTCGCTACTTTAAGCAGATCTTTTGGGCAATCATCGCCCTCTTCAAAGTCAGTTGGGTACGGATTTCCACCCGTAGCGCCCTTAAATGCCTGAGTGAATTTTTTACCGCTTTTCTCGGACTTGAAGCGAACATCTTTCATTTCTTTTTCAGTCTTTTTCTCGTCGTTACTCATAGCAAACTCCAAATAGAAAGAGGCGCAGCCAAAGCCACGCCTCTAGTTCATCAAATCAGGTTAAGCGGAAATCTTGTGATAACGCATCCACTCAGGGTTCCACAGGCCACCACCTACACGTTTTGTTGTGTAGAACATGGTGTATGGCTTATTCGTAAAGGGATCACGAAGCAGACGAACCCCACGACGATCAAATATGCGGTAAGTACGTGCCATATCACCAAACAGAACCGGAATTGCGTTGGCTGCAACATCTGGCAAGCCTGAAAGCTCCCGCATTGCTTGGCCAGCAACAGTCTGAGGCTGTCCGGCAGCATAAGAAGGTTGCCAGAGATAGTTACCCTGGCCGTCTTTAAGTTTACGGATTGATGCAATCGTATTGCGGTTAGCAAAATATCCTGACTGACTAGTCGTGCGCCGGCTAGAAATTCCATATTTTAGAGAAATCAGGCCATCTGCAGTTACCTGCGAAGCGTGACCGGAATTAATCTCATTAATCGGGCCGAGGGGGTGCTGATCAGATGCGGCTAAACCACCTTCAATAGCCGCTGTATACTGAGTAATGCCTTTTGGCTTTTTTGAACCGTCGCCGCTAACAAAAGCGATAGCCTCTTGCTCATCAAATTCTTCCTGAACTTCACCAGAAATCCATGCAGCAATATCCAGTTCTGAATCTTCCAGCATGTCAGAAGTTGCAGCTGGGTTTGCGTAAATCTCACCGAACGCGAATTCATAATCAGCGAACTGAGATCCGTTAGTCTCTCCCCGGGCATCTTTCTCACCAACCCAGCCGGAAGTAGTTCCGCGAAGATTATATAAGTGTTTAAAGCCTGAGCCAGAAACAGTCTGAACAGATGCATACTGACGCATCTCTGAAACCTCTTTCAGCTTATCCGTAACTTGACGATCCCACTCTACAGGAGCGGTATAGCCACCATCCGCAGGTGTCCCGACTGAATAGGAAGCCATAACACCGCCATTACGATTGGCTGCTTTCAGTTCTTTCTCAAGAGCCTCACCGCCATTGCGGAACCAATCTTGGAAGTTGGCATTGTAAGCCTGAATTTCTGGAAGAATGACTTCTTGCTCTGAATTGCCAGAACCGAGTGTAAGGGCCGCTACCTTTTGCGCATGCTCATCGACAACAGCTTGCAGATCGCTAAGCGCAGAGTTAATGCGGTCAACTTTCTCTGTGGTGATAATGTCCGCAACGCCTTTGCTTACAATCTGCTTTGTCTGCTCTTCGTTTGCAGCTTTGAACTCTTCAAAGGCCTTTTGGACGGCTTCAATTGCAGCTTTAGGGTTTGATGCGTCAGCGCGCACGGCTCCAATGCCCCGTAGTACGTGGGGTTTGTCATGCATATTCATGATATATTCCAGTTCTATTTAATGGATTCAGCCAGAGACAATAAACTGGCTGTTATATCGTCAGCGCACGGCGTAACGGTTACAGCAGCGCTAGGCTTGCCGCCTTTGACATCAGCCAGAAGCGCTCGGCGTTCTGATCGTGTCATGTTGGGGTTTTGCGCTCTAAGAGCATTTTCAAGCATCATTGAAGCCCGAACAGATTTTGTATCTGCTGCATTGGCGCCTTCTTCGTCTTGGATTTCGTCACTTTCAAGCAGGCTTGTAGCAAGTCCGAGTTTTACGGCTTCCGTTCCGTTGAAATATGACTCTTTATCCATCCATTCAGATGCAATTTCAGTCGATACCCCTGCTTGCTTGGCGTAAACATCAGCCATAGCCTTGTCGAAAGGCTCAAGGGTATCAGCAGAGGCTTGCATATCATGACGATTCCCGACCGAAACTGTCCACGCATTGTGGATCATCAAAAAGCCTGCTTCACCAATTTGAATATCATCACCGGCCATTGCAATGACGGAAGCAGCAGAGGCAGCAATACCGATAATTTTTACCGTTACGCGCCCTTTATGCTCTCTAAGCATGTTGTAAATCGCGACACCTTCGAAGAAGTCGCCGCCTGGGGAATTCAGCTCGACGATAATATCCTGATCGCCAATAGCCCGAAGTTCAGAACCAACCCGCTTGGCTGTAACTCCTTCATCGGTCCAATGATCCTCACCAACGACATCAAGCATTGTGATTGTGGTGCTGTTATCACCATTTACGGCCTTAACGTTGGGGTTCCAGCTATCGATTGCGTCTTCACGCATTTGCCAGTTTTTAACAGCAGCCACATCGAGTGCTACAATTTTAGGGAGCTTACGAAGACTCATTTGTCTTATCCTCTTGTGATTGTCCGGCTGTGTTTGGAGGTTCGTAAAACCTTTCACCGCCTTCTCTGGCCGGCAGTCCTTCAGAGCGTCTAACTTCGTTGGTATTCTTCCAGCCCCACTGGAGGCTTTTAGCTGCAGCTTCAGAGCGTGCCGAAATGTCACCACGAAGCAGCTTTGAAGCATCAACTTCTGCTATTAAGTCCATACGATCCCCGAGAAAGTCACGTTCAACCGGGCCTGTCCAAGCCTCAAACCAATCGTTTAGGGTATAGTTAACAAAACCAATTGATTGTTGCTCTATCCCACTACCCCATGAGGTAGTTGCCTCAGTAAATCCAATCATATGAGGCGGAACACCAAAGAACATGCAGATCTCCATTACAGAGAATTTTTTGTTTTCGACATATTCTGCATCTTGAGAAGTCATCCCAAGGGGCTTGTAGGTCATCCCCTCTTCTAAAATGAGTGTTTTTCCTGCATTCTTTGCACCGCGATATTTTTCAAGACCTTCTCTTAAACGCTTTTGCGCGTCATCGCTTACTGCGTTAGGATGCTCTAAAACGGCCCCCATATTAGTTCCATTTTTAAACAGAGAAGAACCATGAGTAGCAGCAGCTTTTGAAAAGCCTATCGCTTCTCTAGCATATTCTATGACTGATAAGCCGGTGATCCCATCGAGAGACATTCCACGAACATGAAATACATCCTCTTGCTTCAATATCACCCTGCGACCGTCTTTAGATGTATAGGAGTATTCAATAGAGTTATCGGCAACTTGCTCTGGCTTAACCTGACTTGCTGCCATAGGAATTAGCGCGACAACTCGACGGCCGGAACGAACTTTCATCGCATAACCATTGCCACGCATTAAAACAGAATTTTGCAGCAACTTTCTAAACTCGTGACCCGTCTGCCAACTATTAGGCTTTCTGTTAATTAGTACCGCTATTTCATGCTGCCAATCGGTTTCCATTGTCTGTTCATTTTTAATGCGAATTGGAACAGTACCAATCACACCAGAAATGATATTTATGCACCGATAGACAGCAGCGACTTGCAAACTCTGACTTATGCCTATGCTCTCGCCTGAACTTGTCATCATTCCACCGCGCAACAATTCGGCTAGCTCTTGAGAAGATGCTACATTTGCTAAATCGAATGTCTGGCCCATTGCATTAAACGTGGTTTCACGGTCAGAAGTGCTTTTACTTGCAATTCTGAACCAATCTTTAAAACCCATTATGCCTCACATAACCAATAAGCCGCGCTCTTCGTAAACAGAAGATCCGCCGTTAAGTTGCCCAGCCTTAGCCGCGCCTATTCCCATCGCTAAAGCTACAGCGCCATCAATCCGGCCTGTTGCTTTGCGTTTATCGAATACTTTATTGCCAACACCACTTGGATCTTCACGGGCAACAACAGAGGCCACATTCCAGCGCAGAACCGGATTAATCGGAGTTACAAAACGCTCTTCTATGATTGCGTTCTCAAACTCTTCAATAGACCCTGGCATCCAAAGCGGATTGTCTTCTGGTTTCCCATGCTCATCTAAAATTGGGTCACCTTTAGCATCGTACAATTTACCACCACGCCTGAACCCTTGCGGGTGCTCAATCATTGGCGGCTCAATGCCTAAATCTGCGAAATCATCTTCTAAATCTTTAAAGCGGTATCTGTCATAAGCTATTACCTGAAGGTCGAAATCTTCCATAACTTCGCCAATCCGCGCCCCTACAGACTTGAGCTTTACTATTTTGCCGTCTGTTGCGTTCAAATGACCTTCATCAACCCATTGCGGGTAAGGTACGCGGTCTTGGTCAGACCTATGATGCATCGTTGCGCCCGGCGTCCAAAACTCAACAAAGCAATGGTATTCATCCTCAACTAGAAAGACCAAAGACAGAGCAACCAAATCTTTGGAAAAGGCCAAATCCAGGCCACCCCAACAGGGCTTACCAACATAATCTGAAAGCTGAATATCCTTCTCACAAGCATCCCAAGCCTGCTTTGATAGCCAAGCGCTTTCAGCGTCAGTCCATCTACAGAAATTAAGCCTTAAAACTGTATTTTGCTTCCCAGGCATCGCCCTTGCTGCGGCAACCTGTGAACGCAAGTAACTTTCTTTTATCGTGATCCCTAGAGTTGGGTTCGCCTTAGCCCAACAGGTTTCATCTTTAAAAGGGTCGTCTTTCTCGTCTAGCGCTGCAATGTATGTAAAGAAATCATCATCAATCACATCACCTTTGCATATTCTCACGCCGTGTTCGTGTTGTTCGTAACAAACCGTAGTCCGGTCAGATCCGCTATTTGTGATCAAAAACAAAAGAGGCTGCTCACGACCCTTAAAGCCAGCTTCCAACATCTCTAAACAAATTCTGTCTTTGTGTTCGTGCAATTCATCAACCAGAGCACAGTATGGTCTAGGCCCTGATTGCCCGTTGTCGTTTGAAATAGCCTTAAAAAATGATTCCGTTGGCAAGTGAGATAATTGCCAAACCGGATTACCACCGGACTTGGTCAGCCGTCTATTCAAATGGGGTGAAGCATTGACCATTGATACAGCATCCCGAAACAAGATCATTGCCTGATCTTTCTTCGTAGCTGCAGCGTAAATCTCTGCTCGTTTTTCCTTATCTGCAGTCATCATGTAGAGGCCGATACCTGCAGCCAGTGGGGATTTACCAGACCCCTTACCCGTTTCTACATACGCAGTTCTAAATCTTCTGTTTCCGTTATCTTTCTTCCAACCAAACAACGACCCAATTACAAAGGCTTGCCAATCAGCAACCAGGAAGGGAACAACCTCACCCTCTCTAAGATCGAGGACAGTAAGAACAACTTTGAAGTATTCAATTACTCTTGCTGCGGCTTCGTGATCAAACCAAAGACCGCGCTTGTAACCGTTTTCCAAATCATCCAAATGACGTTTGCAAGCACCTCGAACATGAGGTCCTGCAGGAAATACACCATCAGCAACACCATGAGCGTAAGCAGTCACCCGATCAGTTAAAGAAGCTGTCTGCGGGGTCTTTTGTTTTGCCATCAGGAATAGTTATCTTTGTCCGGTCTGCTGGTGTGCCACCCATGGAAGACACGCACATTCTGAGCTGATTAACTTCTGCGTTTGTCATTGGTTCGCGGTTGATCAATTTACAACGAATGATGCAGGCAATTTCTAACAACACCCGATCAGAGGCCATTAACCAGGGGAAATCCCTTTTGAACCCTTCCCAAATGCCTTTTTCGGCATCGTTCATAAACTCGGAGGGTTCGCCAAGGGTCTCGATATTCTCAGGTTCTGAGCGGTCTACAAACCGACCTTTGTTTTTCTGATCCTGACCTGTGGCCCTAGCTTTTGCCAACGGTGTTCTAGGGTTTGCCATTCGGTATTATCCTGAAAATCTGAACTGTGGCGTTGAAAACATAACCCTCTCCGGTGGTACTCCCTTGTAATCACTCAAGGTTTTACCCCTCCCCCCTCTAGGAGAGTCATCAGAGAGTATCTAGTCTGTAGGATGGGAAATGACACATGCTGCATATCCACACTCATCAGTGAGCTTTAAAATCGCTATGTTTTGTTAAAAGGATGGGACCTATCCGTAGGCCAACCATCAGTACCAATCTCATTAGAGTAACCACGCTTCTCTTCTGCCTGTTTCGTAGAGCTATGGCACCGAGTGCATAACGCTTGGTGGTTATCAGTATCCCAGAATAACTTATTACAACCTTTGTGTGGCACGATGTGATCCACCACGTTAGGGCTGGTTATGATCCCCTTAGCCTTACACTTCACGCACAGAGGGTTAGCGGTTAAGAACTCCTTGCGATACTTGCGCCACCGGTTGTCGTAGCCGCGCTCTCTCGCTGTACCGCGCTTGCGGTCTATCTCTTTCCAATTCTTCGTCATAATCACCAACGCAAAAAGCCCCACCGAGAGGCAGGGCTTGAAGGCACGTTTTAGAAGTTAACATAAAACTATCAGACAGCTGACACTTAGTCAACATACCAAGAACAAATAACGATCAAACAGTGTACAGACTAAGATGTAACTACTAATTTCAACCTATCAAATGCTTCAATTGTAGCTACTATACCCATGGTAAAAAGAAAGTATGACAGGCCAACTAAAGACATACTGGTATATTGCCAAAATTTACCGCGCGAGATGTTCTCCTTAATCTGCTCTTTAAGATCAGGATCATACTTATAGTGAAACGATAGCTGGCTTACGTATCTTGCTCCTGTTGCCAGAGCCACACAAAGAACGCCCAAAGTAAAAAGGTACATCGAAAACGAAAGACTACCTACGCCTTGTACGTTTTTTGATATCATGTTCCCAATAAACGTTAGTAAAGCCAATGAGGCGCCTCCATTTATAATAAAAGCAGCTTGGATAGCCTTACTTCCAGTCTCAATAACAGAGTTAAAAGAGGCTAAAGTGGATTCTTTTAACGCTTTATAGCTTTCAACTTCTCTCTGAAAATCATCTCCATTCGGAGCTCCCCCTGTTGCATCACCCATTAAAATAACCTTTACACATTATCAACTATCAATTGTTACCTAGCCATACCATAAACGTCCCCGAGAGCGTCAAGGGATAAGGCTAACCCATACAGTCCACCTACAGGGTTATGCCCCTTACTCTTAGCTAAACTACCCGGCACTTCTTCATGTAAAACTGAGCAGATTATTATATTCCTCATGTCCAAGGATAAAGCCTCAAGGGCCTTAACGAAGGCACTCCAATTGATGCTTTGGCGCTCAGACATATCCCGCTTAGACCCGCCACCATCAACCCGCACAGTCAGTGCAGCCACCTGCACGGGCGAGCGCCCTGCGTTGTACCAAGTGTTATATAATCTATCTCCAGCCTCCCATTGCCGATAGGTGATATTACCCCGCACTTTGTACCGATCAATCAACCGCTGATCACTAACGCGGTGCGCGAATACTCCAGCCTGCTCGGTGAGAATACCGCTCTCAATTACTCTGCCTCGCTTACGCTGCCACTTGATTACCCGGTCTTCGCTTGCTCTGCTCATTCAGTTCGCCCCTTCTGGCTTTGGTGGTATTGGTGCGGGTCGAATTGCGCCGTGCATCACCCCTCCGCTTTCATTGCATCACGTTCAACGGCTTCCCGTCGTAACCGTGTAAGCAGATCCTCACCGCCTGAACTCTGCTTCAGCTTCCGAGCCTCACGGTTTTCTTGTTCCGCTTTCCGGTCTTCGATCTTCTGCCTCATGTCCCGTAGGTTTTTCATGTGGCGGTAAATGGTGTTGAGCTTCAGGTTCATGTGTTTTTCAGCATCAGCAACCGAAGGAATAAACGCGCACGTTCTCGGGTAGTCCGTCACAAACTGCTTGATGATGTGTTCAGGGAAACGAGAAAAGCAGGCCGTCATTGAGGTCATGAAGACTTCAGGGTCATAGCTTTGATGCTTGCCTACCCTGAATTGCTTCAACAGCTTATCGACGTAGGCCGTTATTTTCAGCGGGTCTATCGCCTTGCTTGCCGCTTGAAGCTCCTGCCCTATCCGGTCAATCTCAGCTCTAGGCAATAAACGCGCGTTAATCGCTTCCGGTCTGTGCTGATCAATCATGAACTTTCGAGTTGGGTAATGGGTCATAGCTCCCTCGCCGATTAACGAGATTTGCCTTGTGTCTTGAATTTTGACTACTGCGTTCACGCTACTACCCCTTCCTCAATTCGTTCTTGGATTTTGTTCAGGGCTTCGCTGAAGCCATTATCGCGCTGGCCTCCTTGGTCTTGCCCCTTCCAGTGCTCAAGGTGTCCGTCAGCATTCAGCCAAGCTATGCACCCTTTGACATATTCCGGCGTATGCTCTCGGTAATGTCCGTAAGCCACAGCCTGCCTTGTCATGGATCCCGGCTCGGGACTTCCCTTTTGAGCTATTGCTTTCAGGTAAGCTTGTTTGGTTTTTTCCTTCGAGCCTTTACGTCCAGGTGGCCCACTTGGGTACTTCTTCCAAAATTCTTCGAAATGATCATCAACGGATTTCCCATCGAACAGGGAGATTTCTTTTTTATTACTTTTTTCTTTTATTACCTTCCTACCTTCCTTCCTTCCTACCTTCCTACCTTCTGCTTGGGTAATTTCGGAAGCGCTTCCCCCTTTGTCCGGAACAGGTTCTGAAACGATTTCTACCTCTTCAGTGTCTAACCCTATGTATTCATTCAGTTCAGGATTTAGAGGACAAAAAGAGTTAGGTTTTTTCGGGCGTTGATATTTGCAGAAGTTTCGAATGGCTCCGTACTTTTTGCCGTCAACTTCGTAGCTTTTGATTTGGTTGCATTGCTCCATTTCAGACAACAATTCATCAACATCACAGCTATCAGCGGGCAATAAACGCATTTTTAAGCGCTTAGGCTTCCACTCAAAACAACCGTAATCATCGGCCTCATTGCGAATGCCAAGGCACAAAAGGCGAGCCATGATTGACATTTCAACAAAGTCCTCATCTGTCCATTGCCCTGGATGCTGTGAGCGTATACGTGCCATTATCTAATCCCCCTCTTTACAACAAACATGAAACACCCCGCTTAATGATCATCCTTTCCATGGCCTCACGAGCTATTTTGGCAGCATCTGGCCCGTACTTGGATAAGGTTAGTATCGTTGAATATGCGGCCTTAATTTCGGCATTACTGGCTTTGTGAAAAGCCATTGAGCAATCCATAGCAATATTGAAATGATCACTTTCAAGGATAGCCTCTGGAGTTTCTTTAGCGGCCCCTTCCAGCACATCGAGCACCCATTTACGGAATGCTTTTGCCTTAGGTGTTTTAGCAAGCATTGCGATCAAATGAGCGCCACGAGGTGAAAATAAACGGTGTTGAGTTGGTGCAACTTGCCCCCTCCCGGTCAGTTTGACCGTTTGGGACATTTCGCTATTAAATTCATCAGAATTGCGCCGGAATAAGCGCCCGACCTGTTCGGTACTTGCATAACCAAGCGCCTCAGAAAGATCACTAGAGGTCACCCAGGGAAGCCCATCGCGGTCTATGATGGATAATTCTGTATTTTCGAATGTAAGTGCAGACGGAATAATGGCGTTATTAGTCATCAAATAGCCCTCTTTTCGGCTGTTGAACAACCGACACCAAAGAGCTTTCGACGACCCACTGGTGGCGGGAGGTTCGAAACCTGAAAAGAGACAGGCGGGCTTATTCCCCCGAAGGGTATTATATTCACCGCCCTCCCACCGTAGTGAGATACCCGAATTTCGGGCACAAAAAATCCACGCTTTCGGGGTGGTTATCCGCTCTTTTAGAGGTTTCGACGCCTCAAGTAACAGAATACGCCCATCAGCTTTTCTCGTCAACTCAGAAGAAACTCCTAGACTCTGATTGTCATTATGAGGAATATTTCTCGTATTAATTGTAGGGGTAATGTGATGGATAATTCTCAGGCAAAATACGACAACGAGAGGAAATATGTAGGAGCAGTTGTATTGCTCTGGCTCTTCCTCGGTGGCCTTGGTGTTCATAGGTTTTATCTGGGTAAAGGTCTGCCTGGGCTGCTGCTGATACTTGGTCTGATAGCCTGTTTTATAATCCCTGGGTTTATCTTTGTTTTTGCAATTTGGCTTATTGTTGATCTCTTTTTGTCGCTTGCTGACGTTCGGGAGTTTAATGAAAATCTTGGAAAGCAGATACAATCCAAAAATGAACTTGAGCAAAAGAGAGAAAACATTGCTCAAGCAAAGCAAAACCCTGTTAAAATCTGCCCAGATTGCGCCGAAGAGGTGAAAGCTGCCGCCAAAAAGTGCCGTTTTTGCAACTTCGAGTTTCCCGAGGAAGAGCCAAAGCCTAAAACATCCACCTACATCCCAAAGCCGGTTAAGAGAACTAAAATAGAAGACCTTGACCGCCCTCTCGTGGATGGGAACAGGCTGGATAAGCTTTAACGGAATTACGGCCCACAAGGGAATAAATGGCCCGATTGATGAGCTATTTATCTGTGATTTAGTGAGGGTAATGTTATGAGATTGTTTGCTGGACTGGTGTTTGCATTTGTTACAATTTGCGCCCCTGCTAAAGCCGATTTCTTTGATGGGGAGTTGCTTTTTGACCTTTGCACCACAGCAACAATTGACCCTCTTTTCCTTCAAAAGAATGCTACTTGTGTGGGTTATATAGCTGGCGTTGTCGACGCCTACTCTCATGGAAGCGGTTTCTGTCTTCTCCCCACAACAAAAACTCGAGAAATCTACGATCTTACTGTAAAGTATATGAGCGACAATCCTCGCAGCTTGAGTTGGTCTGCCAGCACCTTGATTTTTGCAGCCATTAAAGACGCCTTCCCTTGCAACAAGAACTAACCCCATTACACCGCCACCCTCCATACAAATTCCCTTGCTACAAACCGATCAAACAGCTTACCGCTCTTCTTCCAGGCACTTCGGCCCATACCGTCGATTGCGTTCTTATTGGTTCCGCTCTCAGCCAGTACAGAAACAGCGTTCACAGCCTCTAACACTCGATCATCCAGGCTTATGCCTGCCGCTGTGTACCTATGGGCTAAATAGACCGCGCAAAGGAAGCCGTAGCCCGTTGTCCGCTTGAGCAATTGATTATGAAACTCGTCCATGTATTCCCGCTCTAATCTGCGGGCTAAATCGTCATCGGTTGGGATGAATTCACAACGAGCATCTTTCACCAGTTCCAGAGCCTTCGAGATCTTTGGAAGGTTCGCGGTTAACTCTTCGCGTTCGCCTTCACTTTCAGGGTTTTGAATGCCGTACTCTGTATCCATTTCGATCAGAGCAAGAACCCGCTCAATGATGTATGGCAACATTACAGCCTGCACTTTACGTTTCGGTGTCATATTCTCCCCCTCCCATGGACTCCCCGTTTCTAGCCACAAATCCCCGCACATCGTCATTGGTTGGCTTGTCGGAATAACTTCTGAAACTTGCTCATCCAGCCCACCGACTTGATAAGCTCTTGATCATTTGAACGGTTATGCCCTCTCAGCGCGTCGTGCGTGGCTTCTCTGAGTGGTGCATAGGTTTCGTGTTGCCTACGCTTATCACCAGCCTCTAGGGCTTTATGGTGCCTTGTGTAGAACTCATTCCAATCGTTGCGCTGTTTCATGTCCGGCTCTCAATCCAGATGATTGTGTTTTCACGGTCTTCATATTCGATATCGACACCGCGCATTATGCTGTCGTCTTCAGTTGCACCGATCGTAACAAGAACGTCAGCAAAGCCTTTGATCAGGTTATCAATGTCTGCTTTTGTGACGTGTTCGTTTACTCTAATAATCAGCTTGTATCGCCCGATAACTTTGGCTTTTAGCTGGCTCTTAAATTCCCAGCCAACCGCTATTTTCCATGCTTTATATTTCTTAGTAGGAAACCGCCCCTTATTACCATTCGCATAAGCATTATTCAGGCTGAACGGCTTGGTGAGGGTTGTGTATGTGGCTTGGGCTAGGGTCATCGGCCTAACCCATCTGAAGAGCATGCTTATACACATCAATAAGCTCTTCTTTCTCAAGGCGTTCTTGTTGTTCCATTTCACGAAGCTTAAGAACGTCGCGCATAACAGGAACGTTAAATCCTAACGATTTCGCCTCTGAAAAAATCTCTTTTTCGTCATCAGAGAGCCCCTTCTTTTCATCTCGTACCCGCTCAATTCTTTCGAAGAATCCCCGCAATCTATCAGCCGTTACCCCGTTGATTTCACCGCCTGGGATTGGTGCTAGTTTTGGTGTTTCTTGTGTTGCTGCATCGCTCATATTGCTATCGCCTCTATGCCTTTTTTGTGAAAGTCGAACACTCTGACCGGAACCTTGAATTAACCCGTCATTATTGAGCGTGAAGTAGCCGCTTTTCATGCAACGGCTTGCCGCGTCAGAATCAACGTTTGATCCATTTGAGTAATAATATTTTTCCTTGCTCCCGCGCCCATGTTGGATGCAAAGCGAGATACCTGAATTTACCTTCTCAAGAATGGCTTTTTGCTTGATGCCTACTCTTGGTGCTTTAGCCTTTTCGTCACTCATAATTCTTTCTCCAATTTTGGGAGGATGGTCTCGACTTTGTTGAGGAAGTCGTCAAAATCTTCAGAGTACCAACTCGTAATCCCCTCAACGCCCTCCCTCTTCACCTCTAGGAGCAATTCGTAGATTTCTTTTTTCAGTTCTGAATTCATGATCTTTCCTAAAAAGGCGGGGCGGCAAACTCACAAACCGCCCCCAGTTGAACAGGGAGAACATCGGGAATACGTCCCTCGGCGTGTAGGTTGTGCGGCGGGCTGATCGGTGGACGTATGGTCGCGCCCATTACTCCTTGGCATTTCGGATTACAAATCCGGTGCCTGATCAATTTTCCGTCGAAAACCGCCGCACAAAAGAGAGCTAGATGGGGGTGTGCAGGAACAATCGGGGGGATGATATGTTCTGCAATCCAGCTCTCATTTCTGAGACAGTCGACCGTTGATTTTTGGAGTGAGGACAACGGCCAAAACCTCGGGGTGTTACTCACCGACTACGGAAAGCTCCAAGCCCATAGCCGTCTCAACGTCGCGTTTCAATAATTTGATTACGTCCTGAAGCTCATCCAGTTCTCGGAGAGCTATCGTCCCGTCATTGTGAGAAACTTTCTCGCCTTTCAGCAGCGTGTAGGCCGAAAGTCCCTCGCCTGCTTCTTTGGCAAAAGTCGCGATCCTGTCTGTGCGCTCACAAGGTTTGTGTTTTGGGCCAACTATCTTTGATAACTGCCTACGGAATGCTCTTGAAATTGGCCCCTCTTTGCCCGTTTCAGTCACGTAAGCAACATCAAGAGCGAGCCCTTGATTTAAGTTGAATTGGTATTCCTGATCGGGATTTGATGCTTGGAAAACAAGCTGTGCAGATTTGCTAATTATCCCGCCGCATCCATCTGCGCCAAAGGTTGCCATATGCTCAACAACAGCATGTTCAAAGGTGTCCTGCACTCGCTGCTTTTGCATCGACATTATAAATATTCCTGTTCGTTATAATGGCTTATAGAAAATTTGTTCGTCATGGTTGACCCCAACGCAGCAACCACCGGGAAACGAAAATGAGAAACGACGCGAACTGCATCCGCAGACCGACTGAGATCATCAGCGCGGCTATGTTTGCGCTTCAGGACTTGGAAGCCGAGAGCAAAGACATTGCGGATCACGTCACGGCTCATGCAGCTAGAAACGCGATCAAGCAGTTGAGCGAGGCTGAGCATGGGCTTATGACTCACGCCTCTACGCTCCCGGGGTTCTTTGGGGTGAGTTGAGGTGGACGCGAATCTTGTACCCGCGTCCACTTCTGCTATCGTCGGTAGTGCAAACCAACTAACGATAGAAAGAGTATTTTTATGTCTGATTCCGGTACAAAAGAAGCGGTTGCGCTTGAATTGCTTAAACTGATTAAAAAAGCAGAAAACAAGACCTTTAGCCCGGATGCTAACGGTGATTATTCTCTCGCTGATCGAGAGTGGATACTTACCACTTATGGCGAGTGCATATCCACGATTCACAACAGGTGGTACAGCAAGGAAGAAGGTGAACCTACCCACAGTTTTTAACCTTCTCAGTAAGTTCACGAGCGGCGCGGACTATTTCCGCGTCCTTCGTTCCAAGGATAAAGTCAGCGTACTGACGAGCGGTTTGAATAACGTTGCCGCCTTGGCTGTTAGCCATTTGAAGGCACTCAAGTCGTACAGATCGAGGGTCGTCGAAATCAACACTCATTCGGGCATTCCTTTTGAATATTTAATGGCACTGAAGGACAAGTCTCTTTCGGCGTTCTTTCTCAATTCGACGAGCTTCAGCCCATGCGTCAGGATCACTAAAAACTTTCTGGAAGTTTTCGTAAGTGCCAGTACTGCAATCCTTTCCTTCTTCTAATTTTTTGAAAAAGGACCCTCCGTTCACCACAATAGTAGAAAGCCTGGATAGACTTATGCCTTGCACAGCACAGAATGATTCAGCGTCGGATAATAGCTTTTCACGTAAAGTCATGCGTGTTTTCTCCTGTATTCAAAATGAATATACGGATTTTATCACGCTATGGCAACGTGTTTATTCACGCATGACAAAGATAATTGTATGCGTGTAATATTCCGCACATGAAAAACGAAGATATACTTGCTAGAATTGAAGCTAGACTTGCAGAACTAGGCATGTCTGAGCGAAGCGCCTCTATGGCTGCGGTAAATAAGCCTGATTTAATCAGAATGATGAGAGTCAGAGGGTCATCACCACGCCTTGAGTCAGCCGCTGCCTTAGCAAAGGTCATGGGGGTGTCTCTTCAGTGGCTAACTACTGGTGAGGAAGCGGGTAATATAACCCCCTTCACGCCTCAAGTTGGGGTAGGCATCATAGCAACGGGTCGCGAACCTGATATGGGCGCAGTTTCCTCTATTCCTGAGATTGATGTAAGAGCTGGTATGGGTGGTGGTGGCGAAGCGGCTGTTGATTACTGGCACGATGGTAATGGCAACTCGCAACAAGCTGATGCTGTTAAGGAAAAGTGGCAATTACCAACTGAACATATTCGGGTCACACTACATACCCCACCAGAAGCCGCAGCAATTATACAAGTTGAAGGGGATTCAATGGCCCCTACACTGCATTCTGGCGATCATGTGATGATCAACACTGCGGATACACGCCCCTCACCTCCTGGTATATTTGCAATCAATGACGGGTTAGGGTTAGTTGTGAAACGGCTAGAGTTCATCCCACACACCGACCCGATGATTTGCCGCGTCAGCTCAGACAATAAGCACCATGCAGAGTACGAGCGAAGCGCTGAAGAATTGCAGGTAATCGGGCGTGTGGTTTGGTTTGGGAGGAAGGTTTGAGGGAGTGATTGACTTGGCAGTTAAGTATGAAGTAATACTTCGGCGGGTAATGTGGGATATGATATACTTACGCGACACAACTTGATCGTATAAAATGGCAAAACGTGAAGCACCAATTAATGCGGAAATTTTAAAATGGGCGCGTATAGACGCAGGCCTATCCATTAGTGATGTCAGCACAAGCACCAAGATCTCTCAGGACAAATTAAATGATTGGGAACAGGGCGAGAACAATCCTAGTGTTGTGCAACTTGAAAAGCTTGCAAAAGAGTATTTTCGTCCAGCATTAACTTTTTATCTCAACGAACCTCCTGAACCAACATCTAATATCGCCGACTTCCGAACAATTAGCGATGATATCGTTAACCATTCTAACAACTTGAGGCAACTAGTCGCCAGAACAAAAGCTCGACAAGATGAGATTGTTGAACTCTTACTTGAGGAAGACGAGAGCCCTCCACTAATAGATTTCATCGGTAAGTTCTCTGTCAAAGATTCTGCGCACGATATTGCCTCTCACATGAGAAGTTTGTTTTTTGCTAAAGGCTCCCCCCGAAATCGCCTAGATAAGGATTCTTATTTTAGATGGATACGAAATCGGGCACAGGATCTTGGAGTATACGTACTACTTCAAGGAGACCTAGGGAGTCATCACTCCGATATTCAGCCGGAAGAGTTTCGTGGGTTCGCTCTAGTCCATCCAATTGCTCCATTCGTAGTGATAAATGATAATGACGCAAAGGCCGCTCTTATATTCACATTACTTCACGAGCTAGCCCATTTATGGGTAGGTAACAGTGGGATAAGTAATGCGAATCCCTTTGATGCTAGCGTAAACCTAAAACGATTAGAAATTTTGTGTAACGAGGTAGCTGGCGAATTCCTGATGCCCGAAAAAGCATTTAAAGATGTCTGGAAATTAAACAAGCACCTTGAGTTAAATGAAGCTATTGTAGAAATATCCAAAAACTTTCACGTTAGTCGAGCAGCAGTTGCATACAGGCTCAAGCTTCACAAATTAATCAGCAATGCAGAGTGGTTTCGGCTGTATTCTTTGTACAAATCTCAATGGAGAGCCAGAAAAACCAAACAACGCGATTCTGACGGCGCCCCAAATTATACAATAATAAGAAAATATCAGTTAGGCGAAAGACTAATCAAGACAGTATTAAATGCCTTAGATACTGGTGATTTAAGTTACATTAGAGCGTCTCGAATATTGGGGACAAATTCCAAACATTTTAAAAATCTAAGACCAGAGGATGCCTTTTGATATACCTCCTGGATTCAAGTGCCGTGATTACCGCTAAAAATGAATATTACCAATTTGATAGAGTTCCTGAATTCTGGGACTGGCTGGTTTTTCATGCCGAAGCGGGCCGAATCAAAATTCCACCAGAGATATACGGTGAAATAATTAAGCAAGATGACGAACTTAAAGTTTGGATACAAAAAAATAAGAGCGCACTTGTATACAATGAGGAGCCATACTTAGGTTTGGTATCAAGAGTTCTTGAAAAATATACCAGTGGGCGCAGACTCACGGATGATGACTTGGAACACATGGGAGCCGATCCATATTTGGTTGCATGTGCCTGCGCTCAAAATGAAGCCACAGTTGTCACAGGTGAAGTGCACAAGCCCAGCATTCAAGGGGCCAAAAGACGCATCCCAAATATATGTGAAGATATGGGTGTGAACTGGACTAATATCCCAGGATTAAGCCGAAAAAAAGGTCTAGTCACTCTACTTGATTTTAAAACGGATTGGTTCTTACACCACTAAGTCATAGCCTTTATTGTATCCCCCACAAATAACCCCCAGCCTTTAAGCCGAGGGTTATCACAATCAAGAAAGCGTGTTCGGTTTTTCCGACGCGCTATTTTTTATACTAAAACTCCTAAATCTCTAAGAGAAATATACGTGAATTTATAATTTTCTCGTCCCGATCATCATGATCCCTATAGAGTTCTTTTTATAAATAATCTCCATAAAGTGTTTTTCCTTAATGGTGAGGGTCAGAGTTTTGGTCACAGTCCGCATATCCCCCGACCTCAGTTAAGAGAGCCAGAAGTATACGGACGCACCAAAAACGAATATTGCCTCTCCCCAACGGAGCCGGGCCTTTCGTCACGGTCAGATTGAGTTACCAACCTCAATCATCCTCACAACTGCAACAGGGGCTTTACGTTTAAAGCTGGTCCTGTCTCTGATCTTGCGGCAAGTGAGCTTCGTCCAACCGCTGTGCTTTGTCAGAATCCCATCTGGTAACACATACACCTCATACGCCAGACGGTTTTTCCCAATCCATATGAGGCGACCAACGAATCGTCGACTAAACATATGTACGTGTTATTTTCCGCTTCGTATATATAAAACGTAATATTTCACGCATTTTTACTTGACGCGGATTTTATCACGCACTACATTGTCCTTATAGCAACAAGATAAGGATCATGAAAATGGCACAACGTATAAGTCACACTGTTGAACACGGATCAGCAATCACAATTGAGCTTTCTTTTGATGCTTACCGCGACGACCACAACGAAACTTACCGCGTTGCTGACATTTATCTTGATGACAACCAAACACTACCAGCTTTCATCACAGAATCAGCTCTTCGCGCTCACATTGAGTTCGAGATAGCTGACGAAGAGAGCCCCATACGCAAGTCAGTTGAAGATAAATGTGGCTGCTTCGATTACGGCCTGAAATCTATGTTCACAGAGTATTACGCGAACTTGGGCATTAAGACTGGAGCGGCAGCATAATGACAAAAAATCTTCTCTTTGGGGTTGGTGTACGAGATACAGAGAAACCCGTGAACTGGCTAGTTAACGGGAAACGCAAAACTTGCCCATATTACCTTAAATGGCGCGGCGTTCTTAACCGCTGCTACTCCGAAACTTTCTTAAAGAATAAGCCTTCGTACATTGGCTGCACCGCTTCCGAAGAATGGCTAAAGTTTTCCAATTTCAAACGCTGGATGGATCAACAAGATTGGCGGGGCAAGGATCTTGATAAGGATATCATCAAGCCGGGAAACAAGATTTATTCACCTGAATTCTGTTGTTTCGTTCCGCAAGACTTAAATAAGCTCTTAACCGACAGAAAGACAGAGCGTGGCAAATGGCCTGTTGGGGTTCATTGGAACAAGGGTATTCAGAAGTTTGAAGCGAGATGTAACGCTAATGGGAAAAGGCGATGCTTAGGCAGTTACGACACGCCGGAGAAAGCATCAGGTGCTTATCGCTCTTTTAAGGCTAGCCTTATCCTAGACAAGGCCCGAGAGCAATCAGACATACGAATTGCATCCGGCTTAATCGCACACGCTCAAATCCTTATTAATAAACGCTCTGGGGCACTCCAATGAGCCGCCCCCTAGAGGCCCTAAGCGTGTTCTTTATCGCTCTCGGCCTCTTCCTCGGGGCTGGCTGGACTTTCGCCAACTCCCCGCAATTCCCCACCAAGACAGAGTTACACGGAGAAGTCAGCTATGAGTGATCACACAAAAGGCCCTTGGCTTGCTGGCACAGTCTACCCACAAAGAAAAAGTGCTGGGTGTGATATTGCAGCCGAAAGCGGAGAAAATATAGGCCTAGTATATTTTGATAAATACGACACACCAGAACGTATTTGCAAAGCTAACGCCTGCCTAATAGCCGCCGCGCCAACCATGTGGGCCCTAGCTCAAACAACAGCCGACGCCTACACAATCTGTTCGGTGGTTGAGCCTTCTGACGATGAGCGCAGTCAATGGCTTCAAGGTACAAGCGACTATGTCATCAACCTTGAGGCGATTATCGACGAGCTGCAAGCTCAAGCCATAGAATTGATCGAGAAAACAGAGGGCACAGCCGATGCCTAGCGTTTCTCGTGATATCGGAAACCCTCAACCCGGTTACTTCAAGACAAGGCTTGTTAAAAATGGCCCTTGGGTTGCCGCTCGGATTTGGCGCGAATGTGAATGCACCATTGGTGGCAGCGTTCCGCACGTAAGCCGCCCCGACTGTGACCGCGCAGGCTGGCTCATGGCAGAAGCCAACGGCGTAGAAGCCGACCCCTTCAAGGTTTGGATTAATACGCCGATCACAAAAGAAGAATTCGAATACTTCACGGCAACGAAGGAGTGGGCCGAAGAGAGCGCCCCTTACATGCCTGAAGCCAACCCACGTAGAGCCGTTGATCTCAACGAGCTGCCTATTCCAACATTCTAAGGAGTTCCAGTTATGGATTATCAAGCCGCACAGATGGGTGACAACAACCCTCCCTCAGATTCAGCGATTTTAACCGACCTTCTCAAAGATAAGTACGACGGTATAGAGGGGCGCGTTGCTCAACTGTATGAAGCCGCCCACAAGGTTCCAAAAGTTGAGAGCGCCGAAATAGCTGACAAGGTTACAACCCTTATCAAGCAGATTGCAGTTGCAGATAAGAACGCGACCAAATGCAAGGCAGATGAGAAACGCCCTCACCTGGACGCAAACAAAACTATTGAAGGCTATTTCAAGCCGTTCGGTGAAGCTCTCAAAACTGCAAAGGCCATAGCAGGCCAAAAGCTAACAACCTACCAAGTAGAATTGCAACGCCTTGCCGCCGAGCAAGCTGATAAAGAGCGTAAGGAAGCCGAAGCGAAAGCCAAAGCACAGCAGGAAGCCGCGACCAACGAAGTCGAGAAGCAACGCGCAGATAAGGCCGCTGAAAAGGCTTCTGAGATCAAAGCCGCCGACACCTCTGTTCGTACAGATTATGGCAACACCGCCAGCCTCCGGAAAAAGAAAGTCTTCACGATTGAGAACAAGGGCAAGGTGCCTGCAATCATTCTGCAGAAATACCTTTCAGACGACGATATTCTGAAAGCTGCCCGCGCAGCTCATGCCGACGGAGTTAAAGAAATTCCCGGCGTAAGCATTACCGAAGAACTTCAAGCAGTAGTGAGATAATTATGAGCGAACTACAGACAAAACAAGAGAAGCCAACGGCGATACTATCTCGCGCACTGACTTCAAAAGATTCTGACCTTAGAAGCATTTTGCCTTCAACTATTTCACCTGAACAATTCCGTACTATCGTAATGACTGCGGTTGCGGGTGATGCTGATTTAATGCTTGTCGCAGGTACACAGGAAGGCCGTCAGTCGATTATCCTATCCGCCGTATCATGTGCGCGTGATGGGCTTATTCCTGACAAAAAAGAAGCCGCCTTCGTTGTCTTTAATACCCAAAACAAAAAAACGAAGACATGGAATAAATTAGCTCAATATATGCCTATGGTTCGCGGCCTGCAAAAGACAATGCGGAACAGCGGAGAGGTCACAAAAATATCAACAGCAGTTGTTTATGATAAGGACCACTTCGAACACCGAATGGGGGATGAAGAAAGCCTTGTGCATTTACCCGCGCCCCTCGATGCTGAAAGAGGAACGGTTATAGGCGCTTATGCAATTATCTCGCTCAAAAATGGTGAGAAAATTCGTGAAGTCCTTCGCTTAGAAGATATCAACAAGATCAAAGGCGCATCCAAAACAAGCAAGTTTGGCCCTTGGGTTGATTGGTTCGATGAAATGGCCCGTAAATCTGCTTTGCGCCGAGCTTACAAAAGCGCCCCTTCATCTGCCGATGTAGATCAAATTATTGAAAGCGATAACGCTCAATACAAAACCGAGGGCCTTGTTGATTTTAGCCAGCACCAACTCACCCCTGCCATTGAGAAGCCGAAGAAGCCAGAGCCAAAACTGGTTGATATGTCAGCCGAGGAAATTCCGAGCTTTGATGAGCCAACAGAACTTGCTTGGTCCTTCACAGATTGGAACGGCGAAGTCATTGAGTGCGGTACAGAAGACGAACTAGAACAAGCTGTGATTAAGGCAATCCAAGACGCCCCTGATCGTCAAACAGGCTATGCCATGCTCGAAAACCTCAAAAGTCCCGACACTTTTGGTGCCTACGAGCAGGCTTGGCCTCAAGACGAGGAAGCCACAGCATGACCGACAAATTCATTACGCCCGCCGATTTACCGACGGAATACGAGCGAGAACTTCTAGTTATCCTTATGGAAGAGTGCAACGAGATCGCGCAACGGGCCTCTAAGATCCTCCGATTTGGGGCCTTGGAAGTTCAAAAAGGTCACGACCTGGATAACGTGCAAAGAATGTGTCTTGAGATTGGCGACGTTCAATACATGATCCGGTTGCTTTGCGATGAAGGGCTAATCTCTCATGCGCACATAGAAACAGGAGCCGCTAACAAAGCTAGACAGCTCGCCAAGTTCCTACAGACGAGCAAGCCTGTGAAGGAGAAAAGCGAGTGAGTGAATATGCAAAAAGCTATTACGGCGTGCCGTCAGATTTAGGCCGGATCGTGACCTATCAAGGTCGCCGTGGTGTGATTGCAGAAGATCGCGGCAACTATGTTGGCGTTAATTTTGACAGCAACAAACCTGGGGTTATCTCCAACATCCATCCAACCGATGAACATCTTGAATATCACGGTATGGGTAAAGTCAGAAAACCCACCCGCTCACAGCAAAAATATCAAGATTACTTGAATAATGACGGGTACGACAGCTTTGCAGAGTTCATAGGGGTTGAGCCTAAATGTTGGTGGCAGAGATGAGCAACCGCCTACAGGCCGCCCTAGCCGCCGTATCACGCAGATACACAGCAGCCGAAATCAAAGCTATTCAGGAGTGGGAGTTGAGCAAGGAAGGATCAGGTGATGACTAAAATCAAACAAGGCCACTACATCAAGCTCGAAGGACTGAGCAAAGAGCAGTACACAAAGGCGTGTAAGGCGTGGCCCAAATCATTTGGAACCGACATATTTCCACACGGTATGTCAATGCAGGAAGCTATTGATTCTTCGTGGGGTAAACACGGGTTTTTAGGTATTGATTATACAACCAAAAGACTATCATTTTATGCTAAAGGGGTCCATTTCGGCCCAGACGCAACGCTCATCACATACGAGGAGCTGGTGGGGGTAGAAACATCAGAGGAGCTTAAGCTTCTTTGCTCTAATTGTGGGTGGCTTACACCATCTGAAGACGTCCTTGGTTCTGATGATTGGGTGTGTCCAAGTTGTAATGGGTCTAATTGGGAACAGCATGATGACAAAGAGAACACCCGCACAGCCAGCCCCGAGGTTGGGGATATGGAACTAAAAGAGCGCTTTGACGACAAATGCAAAGAAGTTCTAATTCAGGAAAAAACCATCCAAAGCCAGCAGGCGGAGATTGAGCGGTGTAGAGAGAATGACCAACTTAAACTGAACGTTCTTGTCGGAAAAGGTGAAGAGATTGCAGAACTCCAATCCCGCAACAAAGAGCTTGAGGGGGCTTTAGCGGATATCATTAATTCAGAAGAAACGATGAATCCTGAAGTTTGGGAAGCGGCAATGAACAACGCCAACAAAGCCCTATCCAGCACAAAGGAACTCACCCCCAAAGCCAGCGCAGCCAACGAGGACGGCGCGAAAATGGGCGCGGAGGGACTCAGGCTTATTGATAGTTTTTTCGACCAAGGCGCACTAGGTGAAGGCAAAATAGCAGAAGAGCGTCGGGATAACGCATACTGGCTAACAGAGCTATATGATTTTTTGTACTCAGACGAAAACCACGACAAGTACAAGCCTTTCGATGGTGGTAATAGTGAGGCAATGAGCGATGCAGAGGCAGAACTACACGCCCTTTATCATCGTTACATGCGAGCCGTACCAGCCGGAATAACTCAGACGCTTAGATTTCTTTGTAAGGATGATCAATTACCAAGGGTCGTCAAAATTTCGGTAACTGAATGTTTAGACGCGCTTATCAAATGGCGCAAAGAAGAGCAAAAACGGATGCCCCTACCGCCAAAGCCGGAGGGGGCCGATCATGGATGAGTTCGCCGAATTAGCTAAAGGCAACCATTGGCGGTTATGGGAGGAGGAAGGTAACAGCTTTTACCATTTCGGCATTCAAAACGCATTAGGGCGAGGCAAGGACGCTTATGTCAAAGGGGTTACTCTGGCAGACGTCCTGGCAAAAATGGGAAAGGAATTAAGCCAATGACTGACACGCAAATGGTTTTGGTTTCCAGTGATGAAGACCTTTTTGAACTTGAGGGAGATGGTGACCCTAAGTGGATCACAAGCCCCGCTCATGATTTCGACCGTCAAAACACTAAGAACGTTCTAGAGGCGCTAGGGTTTGAGATCAAAAAAGAACAACGGGAGGCGGGCGAGTGAATTATTTAGGGTTGCCAGATCTTGCATCCCCTCTAGAGGTTGCAAAAGAACTACACTGTTCTGTATCTTACATTAAAAGAGAGTGTAATGCGGGGCTCCTTCAGTCCAGTAAAGTCGCGGGCAGATTTCTAATCAAGCCTTCCGCCGTAGAGGCTTACGTTGAAAGTCAGACAGTACAATGCCAAGAAAGAACAAAGGCGCGAGCCTCAACTGGCGAGAAGAACGCAAAGTCTGGGAAATCCGATGGTACGAACACGGTAGCAGACGCACGAAGTCGACGCGCACAGCAGATCGCGGACAAGCTGAAAGGCAGCTCGCGGAACACTTGCTCGACGAAGAGCCAATCGGCCCCAGTGATCCAAATGAACGCTCGGTAACTGACGTTCTTATTAAGTACGGCGAAGAACACGCGCCGGAATGCTCAGACCCCGAGCGTATAGGTTATTGTATTCAAGCTCTCGTTCCCTTCTGGTCTAATAGCGTTGTTGCAGATATCCGAGAAGGAACCTGTAAAGCTTATGCAAAAAGCCGGGGCGTATCAGACGGAACTCTCCGAAGAGAGCTAGGGGCATTAAGAGCCGCTATCAAATACGAATACGATCAAGGCCGCTTAACCAAAACCGTTCCCGTATGGCTCCCCCAAAAACCAGACCATAAAGATAGATGGCTTACAAAGGCCGAAGCCGCCAAGTTATTAGGTGCTGCCAGGAATAGCGCTAAAGGTCGCTTACACCTTCCATTATTTATTATCATTGGCCTCTACACCGGAGCCCGTAAAGAAGCGATCTTATCCCTACGTTGGACACAGATAGACTTCAATCGTAAGCTCATCGACTTCAATCAGAAGGGTCGCAAGCGTACCGACAAGGGCCGTCCAATAGTTCCAATCCCTCGCCGCCTCATGACCTTCTTAAAGCTCGCCAGAAAGCGTGGAAGCGCAACCGGGTTTGTTGTGAACTGGCAGAACCAACCAATCAAAGATGTTAAAAAAGGTTTCCACCGCCTCGCTTGTGATGCTGGATTTATTACTGAGTGGATTAAGAGCAATAAAGAAGGCCCGACCAAAGAGGGTAATCTTGTTACATGGATACACCCCAAAACAGATGTTACACCGCACGTACTTCGACACACTGCCGCCTCTTGGATGGTGCAACGTGGCGTAAGCTTTCCAAAAGTTGCCCGCTACATTGGACACTCTAACAGCCAGATCACAGAGCAAGTTTACGCACACCACGCGCCGGACTATTTAGACGATGCCGCAGCCGCATTTGATTGATCTGGCAATTTGGGGACGCTACGGGGACGCTACCTATAGATTAAACCGAGTCTTGGTGGCTGTAACCCATTATAAAAGCGTTGTTTTTATTGAGAAAAACATTACACCCCAGTTCTCCGAAGGCAGAGGTCTCGCGTTCGAATCGCGACGGGTGCACCAATTTTAAACTCTCTAAAATTTTTTCAATTTTTGAAGCAGTTTTCTCTATGCCAATTTAAGTATTTTGGGTGAGGACGATATGCTGGGTTTTCGGGCGCAATGGCCTTGCCGCTTGCATTCAATAAACGTTGAATTTGTGTCGGGTCATTTACATGTCGAGAAACCAGGATATCTAATTCATCACTTAAAGAAATTAAACCCCGATCAAACATCCAATGAACCGTTCCAGATAAAGCAATCCCATTCCTCACTGTGTCAGGGCCACTTACTGCTACAGGTTTGATGTGTGCGGCCTCTACTTCAGCACGCCCCCCGCCATTAATAAGCTGTAATCCTGTTATAGCACACCTACGATCATAAGCTTCTAATACATGTTTTCGGAAAACTCTATCCCTTGGAATGCGCGATATTGTTTGCTCGACCCGAAATCGTTCAGCATCATAGATAAAGTCTGAAGCTGCATCGGCTAGACCCGGCGCACTCTGGTCTTGTTTTTTGAGTTCAGCACGGGGAAGTAAGTTTGTTTCTTCCGGAAAGCCCTGCAATACAATATTGTTAAAATCCGTATCCGATATCGGGCGTATGGCCCATTGGATTAAGCCACCATTCAATGAACCGTCAGGCTTCTTCAAAGAAGATTCCATAAAGCCATTCTCTTTTCTGAAGGAAACAAATTCTTCAAAAGACAAAAACGTCCCGGGAGCAATTCGGGCGACAAACATATCTTCTTTCAGGTTGTCCGGTTCAATTTTATCAATTTTAGCAATACCTGTATATCCAAGCCGCCCCCCGCCACCGCGAGGTTCATAGTAAAGGATCCAATCATTCTCAAACTTCTTGGCCCGGTTCAGATATCGCTTGGGAAATTGATATTTCTCTTCCGGGAAATCATCATATATTGAATCTGCGCGATGGACGAAAACACCCTTTGCCATAAGCGGCCTTGCTCTCTTACAAATACTTATAATTGAATAAAGTAATTAGCACCTTATTGAGCTCGGAAAATACCTGCAATAAAATTCCGCCAACATAAGAGGGTTTACCAGAGCAGAATCACTTTTTCCAGATTAGTACACTCAAATTAATATTAGCGGCGTATCGCTGAAGGTGGTCTGCCATAGAGTTCTGAAAACACTGCATTAAACCGTCTCAAACTGCCAAAGCCTGCAGCGAAGGCGATCTCGGTCATCGACAAGTCGGTATCATTCAAGAGCCGTTTAGCGCGTTGGATGCGGTAGGTTTGGGCGGCTTGCAAAGGGCTGGCACCAAAGTGCTTGCTGAACAGACGGGTGAGGTGCCGGGAGCCGATGCCGAGGCGGTCGGCCAGTTGGATGACTGATCCCTCATCTAATGCACCTTCGTTGATCAACTTAAGGGCTCGGTTCACAGTTGATTTTGACCCTTCCCAAGCCGGACTGAAAGGGGCTGTTTCCGGACGACAGCGCAAACAGGGGAGCAGGCCTGCGGCCTCTGCGGCAGGGGCGGTTTCAAAAAACTTCACATTTTTGGTCAGCGGCAATCTCGCCGGACACACCGGGCGGCAATAGATGTGGGTTGTGAACACACCAACAAAAAACACTCCGTCATAGGCCGGGTCCCGTATCAGGCGAGCTTCATTACATTCATCAAAATTCAACATGGTCTCAATTTACAAAAATAGTCCGGCTTTGTAATGCGGAATAAATGACCACGTCCGATTCCGACCAGCCATACATAGTCCAAACGGTTAAGAAGGTCTAAGCGAAGACACCTCAGCCCACCATGGACAGGATAAATTTGATGACCACGTCTCACAATAAAGCACAGACACTCCACACACTTCACAAGAAGGGTGCTCCACTTATTTTACAGAATATTTGGGATGCCGGTAGCGCCAAAGTGGCTGCGAGTTCAGGAGCTAAGGCCATTGCGACGGGGAGTTGGTCTGTAGCGTCCGCCTTCGGATACGCTGACGGTGAGCAACTACCGCTTGAACTAGCGCTAGACAACATCAAACGTATTAGCGATAGCGTCGATCTTCCGGTGACCATGGATATAGAAGCAGGTTACGGCAAATCACCAGAGGACGTTGGACAAACCGTTACCCTCGCGCTCCAAAACGGTGTCGTGGGCTTTAACCTTGAAGATCAGGATATAACTGGGTCCGGTCTTTTTAGCATCGATGAGCAGTCTAGCAGGATCAAGGCTGCACGGACCGCTGCAGATGCATTGGATCTTCCGGCCTTTATCAACGCCCGAACTGATGTCTTTCTTCAAGCAGAAAAAAAACGTCGACAAAGCAGAACTATTTGCTGAGGTTATAGCTCGTGGTACAGCCTACCATGCGGCCGGCGCAGATGGTCTTTTTATTCCTGGCCTAATTGATGCTGATTTAATCGAAGAGCTGTGTAAGTCATGCCCACTTCCGATCAATATCATGGTTATGCCGGGTTGTCCGACAAACGATGAACTCTCCAAACTGGGCGTATCGCGTATCAGCTACGGGCCTGGACCTTATCAAGCGGCCATGAAGCTGCTCGAAGACGAATGTCGTAAGGTTTACGGTTATGCAGGGAAATTTTGGCCCGGGGAGAAAATCTGAATTGGGGCGTCCGAATTCAAATGCCCCAATTCAACCTTCCCAGGCAAGCGCAAAGAAACCAATGCCGACAGCAATGCACGCAGGACTGTAGAATAAGGTATCATTTCGACCAAAAGCAGTGGCTTTAACCTTCTTAAATAGCCCGAAATAGGAATGCCAACTCAGGCCACGGGCGAGGAAAACAAGGGAGAGCATCCCCATTCCTATGCGTAGCCATTGCCGGGGTATCGGCAGATTTATCTGCATTACATAAACGCCCATACCTACCAATATACCCAGCAGAATAATCGCAACCATGATCGTGGCTCCTGCACTTGGTACCAATAGCGGTGTACCATCGATCTTTTCTGGCACCGCGACCCGCCACCCGCGCTGTCCACCGCAGCCCCAATAAATATGAAAACCTGCCGCCGTAGTGAGAATTGTGGTGATAATAACAGCAACAATGACCGTCATGGATGCTCCGCCGCATAATGTTCCGGGGTCAATCTGGCGATCTGGCGATGTAATTGCCCTATCAAATCCAAACCCAGCATCCGAAAGAAACTAATCACGCTCCATAGTGCTCGTGTCGCGTAAGGCTTATTACTATTGCCCTCGACGTGTTCATGGCTGAGATAGGCGATATAATAACTAAGGGGGCAAATGATCAGTGCAGCCCACCACACAAAAGCATAGGACACATAAAGCCCGATCAACTGACCAAAGAACAATCCGAAATAATGCAGAACTCTGGTTACAGGCCGCGCATGTCCCGCCAGATAGCCCAACCAGTAATCATCATACGTCGCTTTATCCATCAGTATTATATTCCGTTTGTTTTCAACACATTGAGAAAGCCAACAATCTACTCATGATTGATAAATTAAGAGTAAACAAATTTACCGACAATGTGATAAAAATAAGTGGCCATGAAGCTACAGAAGACGAATCCCATAAGGTTTACGGCTAAGCGAAAATAAATCGACGTGCGAGTTATACCTCATAAATCACACGTCGATTATATCCCGATTTCATAACGGGATCAGTCTTTCCAGATCACGATTTTGGTAACAGCACCTTATCAATTACATGGATCACACCGTTGGACTGATCGACATCGGCAATGGTGACGTGAGCTATTGTGTTTTGGCCATCCTTAATCGAGATCCTACCACCTTTTTCATACATCGCGGTAAATTCGCAGCCACCAACGGTTTTGATAATGTGTTCGCCGCCATCATCCTTGATCATTTTTTTAATTGCGCCGGACATGGCATCCGCAGCCACCACATGACAGGTCAAAATTTTGACCAGTTGCGCTTTATTTTCTGGCTTAAGTAAGCTTTCAACCGTGCCAGCAGGAAGCGCATCAAAAGCTGCATTTACCGGGGCGAACACCGTAAAGGGGCCTTTGCTTTGCAAGGTCTCGACAAGACCCGCGGCTTTAACAGCTGCGACAAGGGTGGTGTGATCTTTGGAATTGACCGCATTTTGAATGATATTTTTTGAGGCATACATCGCGGCGCCACCAACCTGCGGATTGGCCATTGCAGATGTACTGGCAACAACTGCTGCGGTCAGGGCGAGTACACGAATTGATTTCAACATCTAAGTTCTCCACTGTTTTTTTCTTCCCACCCAACGTGGGACAAAAGAAGTAACGGGAGAGCTAAAAGATAAGTTTCAATTTTTTTTGATTTTTTTAAATTTTCTTCACAATACCGACGGCAATCACGGGTCCTGTTGGCAGCCCAGTCGTAGACCCACCCTCGGGTTCAAGGCTGACAGCCAGAGTAACTCCCGCGACAAATTTTGATTGTAAAGATGTCGTAACGCGAAGTGCTTTGTCACCAACCCCGCCTACAAGACCTAGCGATTTTGGCGGATTATCACCTGAAATAATCCAGAGCTCGTAATCTTTGTCGGTCGGCTTGTCAGCAGAGATCATGCTGATCCGCAATGTTTGGGTATTAGTTTCATAGAGCGCGACAAACTGCTCTGTCCTGTTATCTACCGAAAGTGACGCAACCAACGTTTGGCCAACGGGTTGATTTAGTGTCCACAGTGAAATGATAACAAGGGCCGCCAAACCAAGAACAGCTCCAACGCTGATCAAACGCCAAAAAGTAAGGCTAGCCCAGAGAGAATTGTGGTTTTCAAGTTGTGGCTGATCAAACAAACGCCTATCCAGAGCAACCTTAACAGATGCTGGTGGTGTCTGGGCTTCATAAGCTTCATCCAAATCACTTAGTCTGGCTTCCCAGTCTGTAACTAGCCGAGCAAAAGCCGTATCCGTTTTGACACGCAAAGCCAGTGTAGAACGCTCAGCCTGATCAAGAACACCGAGGACGTATTCTGCCGCAAGTGCATCATCCTCGTTTCCTTCTGTGCCCATTCCAGGGCCTATGTTGGCCTTATCACTCATTCACACCCATCTACTCACTTAGACATTCTTTTAACTTCGCCAAGCTACGCCGCAGCCAGGTTCTTACGGTATTTAATGGAATTTTATACCTGTCAGACAGTTCTTGATAGGAATAACCCTCCAAATAAGCACCCCGCACCGCACTTGATTTTACTTTCTCCAACTGTTCCAGACACTCATTAATCTTTCTCCGATCAGATCTTGCGATAACGTTCGCTTCTGGTGTCGGAGCTTTATCAGCCAATTCCGCAATTTCTTCTATATCCGCGCTTATTGTTTTTCTGGCACGGATCCGGTCAATAGCATGGTTTCGCGTGATGGCTATGAGCCAAGACATCGGACTGGCATCTGATTGACTGAAACGATCTGCCCGTTGCCAAACCTTTACATAGACCTCCTGAAGAACATCTTCCGCTTCCGTTCTGTCCTTTAAGAGACGAAGGGAAACCCCAAAAAGTTTCGCAGACGTTTTTTGATACAACAGATCAAAGGCTTGCCGATCGCCAAGTGCGACCCGCGCCAAAAAATCCGTGATATCATTTGGAGTTGGCAAAAAGAACTGTCCTGTATTGTCCTGCTTGGAGGAATTAACCAAACGGTTGAGCGGAATGATTCATGACACAATCAATTTTTAAAAGCAATCCAAGGTCGTGTTTCTTAAAGTTTCTCGGCAAACAATTGCCCTAAAGCAATACTTACGATTTGGTCTTTCACCTTATTATCCGGGTCTCCAATGCCATAAATTGACAAGCCCTGATCAACGGTCAAAAGATATTCAGCCATCGCTTTGGTATTACTCTTTTCTTTCAATTGCCCCACCTCAACAGCAGCATCAAGGTTGGCTTTAAAAAGATCTTTTGCTTCTTCAGTGAATTTTTTCACCAAAGTGAAAGCCGTATCGGTCACAACGTGTTTTTCGGACAGTGTATTTATGATGAAACATCCATGATAATCCGGGCTATAAGTTAAAGCATGAAAGTAGGATCTTATATTATCCAAACCTAATGGTTGTTTGCCCAATAGCTTCTGATAGCTGTCACGGGCACCGTTCAAATAACACAGCAAGGCCTCTTCAAAGAGCCCTTCCTTACCGCCGAACTCCTTGTAGAGGCTGAACCGATTTAGCCCTGTAATTTCAACCAGAGCACTTAAGTGTGCACCTTCATAGCCAACACGCCAAAACAGATCCATCGCCCGTTCCAGCACCTCATTGCGGTCATATGCTTTTTTGCGTCCCATCCCCCGTTTATACGGCTTAGTTATTAAGCTTACAATTTTTTTCACGCATCGTTCTGAAATTAATCTTGCGAATTTCACGTGATCAAAATATAAACCACCTATCGTTCTGAAATTATCAATACTCTTTTTTCAGAACAAAGTGTTGAAATAAACAGGTGACTTGATCACCAAAATCAAAAAAGAGAAAACCATGAAAACACATATGATCGGCCTTGGTCTTGGCCTCACTATCGGGATTATCGATTGCGGATTATTTACCGCTTCTGGCATGCCTCTCACCACCCCAGTAATAATATCTGCACTCGTATTTTGGACCACCGTAGGTTGGGTAATACACTCGGTAACAATCCCCTTACCCTCTATGGTAAAAGGCTTGGGCATAAGCTTATTTCTAAACACCCCCTGGATAATCGAGTTTGTCTTTGTTCAAGAATTGTCGGATATGTTAGTTCCCATGCTAAGTGTTGCTGCAATATTTGGCCTGTTACTCGGGTTCACATCCGGTATTATCAAGAAGAAAACGGCTAAGGGTGCGACCGCACTCAATTAACTCCCAGACTAAATTATAAAATTACAGAGGCTGATCTGCTATGTTCGTCTTATTGAAGGAAATTTTATCTGCCTTCCCCGGCATTGAAGTCCCAAAAGAACAACAAGGCATTTCAGTCTCGGGTAAAGGGAATTTATCGTCGTGGTTTGAGGTCACAGACTTAGCCGCAGCATCCATAGCCTCCGCAGGTTTGATGCTTTCTAGATTTGCAGAGCCTTCATCCAATCCACCACTAAAAACAGACGATCTGATTCAGGTCGATCAACGCTTGGCTTCGTTTTGGTTTGGCATGACCTTGCGCCCTATGGGGTGGGAATTGCCACCTGCTTGGGACCCGATTGCTGGAGATTACAGAACAAAGGACGGCTGGATCCGACTTCATACCAATGCTCCTCTGCACCGCTTCGCAGCCCTTTCCGTCCTAGGACAGTATAACGATCGTGCAGCACTGGAGTCCATTGTCGCCAAGTGGGAAGCAGATAATCTAGAAGCCGCCATCGTCGAAGCCAACGGATGTGCAGCAGTGATGCGAGATCTCACCACTTGGGCGCAACATCCACAGGGGCTTGCGGTTTCACAGGAGCCCCTGATTATTTGGGCGAGCCATGGCGAGAGGGAGAAAAAAGCTCTCAGTACTGACCCTAAACGCCCTCTAGCTGGTATAAAAGTGCTCGACCTGACCCGCGTTTTAGCGGGTCCTGTCGCTGGGAGATTTCTTGCGGCCTACGGTGCCGATGTCCTTCGTATAGATCCACCCATATGGGAAGAGGCAGGTATCATTCCAGAAGTTACGCTTGGCAAGCGCTGTGCTGGTCTTAACTTAAATAATACTGATGATCGCCAAATATTTGAAAGCCTGCTTGCCGAGGCAGATGTTTTCCTCCATGGGTACCGCCCCGAAGCTTTGAGCAATTTGGGATATGACAGGGAAACCCTACGCAAAATAAACCCAGACATCATTGATGTATCTTTAAACGCCTATGGTTGGTCCGGTCCCTGGTCCAATCGACGGGGATTTGACAGCTTGGTGCAAATGAGCTCAGGCATTGCAGAATATGGTATGCGCAAATCTGGGGCGAACAAACCAGTTCCCCTTCCTGTTCAGGCCCTGGATCATGCCGCTGGCTATCTGTTGGCCAGCGCCGTGCTTCATGCACTGAACGAAAATAGACTCTCGGGCAAAATATTATCTGCCCGACTATCCCTGGCACGCGTAGCCCACCTCCTTGTTCAAAGCAAACGCTCAACACTCAGTGAAGGATTGTCGCCAGAGACACCCGCAGACATTGCCTCTAAAATTGAGGAAACCTCCTGGGGTCCGGCGCAGCGTGTAAAATTTCCTCTAGCCATAAAAGGTATTCCTTCGACCTGGAGTTATCCCGCCTCTGCCCTTCGGTCATCTGCCCCGGTCTGGTTGGGATAAGTCTAGGGATCAGTTTTTTGTGATTGGCTGCGTTCCTTTGTTTACTCTGAACTTTTCAACTCTATTATGGCGCGCATAACTATGGCGCAAAGAACGTCAAAAAAAATAGAGTACGTTAGGAAAGAGTATGGCCGTCGACAAGGAACTGTATGAGTTCCATTTTGGCTCATTAGCTGGTTGGGAAAACTTCGACGAGAAGTTGGACGAACCGATTGAAGACTGTTGCGTTATGGCCATGGATTTTTGCTCCTATAGCGCATTTGTTCGTGAAACCAGTGACATTTCACTCGCTCATAAAATGCTCAGCTCCTTTTGTGACGGTGCGCGAGATATCTTGATCGAAAGTGGTGCATTGGTTGACCGGGTTCAAGGCGACGGCCTACTGGCCGTCTGGGGTGTTCACGCCAAAGTCGATGCCGCAAAAGTCCTTCAAGTTGCAGCGAATATTCATCTGCTCGCGAAAAAAACCGCTCAAGTTTGGCAAGACAGTATCGACCGCGTTATCGAAACTCAGGGCGCGAGGATTGGCCTTTCCTACGGCCCGGTTACCCTGCTCTCTTTACCAACCGCCTATCCCGGCTTCAGTCTGCTAAGTGAAATTGTCAATCTCGCCGCTCGGTTGGAAGCGCGTGCAGATCCCGGGACTGTTTTCATGACCAATCGCTTTGAAAATCTTTTACCGCCTGAATATCAGAAAGCTTGTGAAGATCTCTCTGATGAAGACGGGCAACGCGGTCTAAAGCTGAAAAACGTTGGCCGGGTTCAAGCTTTTAAGTGGGCGCCAGAAGACAATTAAGCCATTGAATTAAAATGGAGTATCAAATGTTACGATCATTTTTTATAACTATCTTTTTTTGGTCTCTACTTTTAGCAAACTCTCAAACTCAAGCCAAAGAACTCGAAAATTATCTACAAACACTCACCTGTAAGGCGGGCGAAAATTTTGCCCTTCATATCCACGGCGGAGTTACTTACCGAAATCGGCCTAAACGCGATGAGATCCGGAAGGCCTTTATCCGGGACTTATTGATCAGGGGTAAAATTGCATTGGAACAGGGTGTTTCGGCCCTCGATGTCATTTCCTTTACCCTGACTTCTATGGAAAATTCAGGCGAATTCAACGCTGGCAGTGGATCAATTCCCAACCAAGCCGGATACCGTGAGATGGACGCCTCTATAATGACAGGGCATAATCTCAAAGCTGGTGCTGTTGCCTCTGTTCAATATGTCAAGAACCCCATCCAAGCTGCGCGCTATGTTATGGAAGAGACAAAGAACGTTTTATTTGTCGGTGCTTCTGCTGATGAGTTTCTCAAAAACAAATTAGCCAATGCCGACTTTCCAACGCTTCCACCTTCGTATGCCTCGACTGAGGATCTTTCAGTTAAGTCTCCGCCACACGGCACAATCGGTGCCGTTGCTCTGGACCTGTGCGGTCATATAGCGGCCGGCACTTCAACAGGTGGATTTGGCTCAAAGATACCTGGCCGTGTTGGTGACAGTCCCATAATTGGGGCGGGTACATACGCAAATGAAGAAGTTGGTATATCTGCAAGTGGTCATGGGGAATACTTCATTCGCTATGCCATCGCTTACGATCTCAGCGCGAGAATGAAATATCGAGGCGATAAGCTAAACCTAGCGACGCAGGATACTATACGGGACCTAACAAATGCAGGCGGCACCGGTGGAGTGATCACTGTCAATAAAGACGGGAGTATTGCCTCTGCATTCAATACAACGGGCTTTATTCGTGGCTATGTCGGCTCAAGATACCCTGAGCCGACCACAATTTCAGGCCCGGATTAAAATTTTATTCGGCAAATTCCAGTGCTTGATGATTATAAAGCTCTAGCAAAAACTCAAGGTATGCAGGTTCCGTGAAAAGATCTGGATAGGATTTTGAGTTTACGACTTCTTCTTTCATAAACATATGTATGAGAGGAAAGAGCCGTTCATCCAGGGTAAAGCTCTGGCTATCAAAACCGAGGCAAAACCCACCTGTGTTAGAAGTCGTAATGGCAAACTTCACGTACTCTGGCTTGATCAAGCTGGCACCTTCTTGCAGTTCGCCTTCAAACTCATCGTCATAAAGCATTTCTTCACGCTCAGAATAACTTCCAAAATCTTCGTGAGATGATTCAGTGAAAAACTCAACCAGCCACTGGGTGAAATAATCTGACTTGATATGAGCTTCCAAGCTGGTCCGGATATCGCTAACCGCACCCTCACTCAACGTGAAGCCCGAGCTACTGGTATCAAGGCCTTCCCCGACATAACGCTGGTCAAGATCTTCAAATTCGGAGAGATACTGGGAATAAGCACTAAACAAGTCAGAAATTTTAGGTCCCAGAAAACCGACCGAAAATGTTAAAGCACTTTCCAGAGTAACACCTTCATGGGCAAATTTGGGCGGGACATAGAGCACGTCACCGCAAGTCATCTCGACTTCGTCGCCCTCAAAATCTTGATCCAAGACCTTGAGATCAACCCCTTTAATATAGACCTCTTCCTCAACCGCCTCTCGGCCAACTTTCCAACGACGTTTGCCTTCCCCCTGGGTTAAGAAAACATGGTAGCTGTCAATATGGGGGCCGACAGAACCACCTTTGGCTGAAAAGCTAACCATGATGTCATCCATGAGCCATCGTGGTGCAAAATTAAAGTGTCGAAGTAAAGTCGCCGTATCAGGATGGAATTGTTCGACGTTCTGAATAAGCAAGCTCCAGTCCCGATCACCAGCCGTTTCGTAATCTTCTTCAGTGAAGGGGCCAAAACGGCACTTCCAGTCCTGTAGATCACCGGCCGTTTTAACCATCCGGGACCGAGGCGTCTCTTCCATGGATAAACCAGCAAGTTCATCCGCTGTTATCAAGCCACTCATCTCAACTTCAGAAATCGCGCCACGAACGACAAAGGGTCGTCGGTTCCAGTAGGTCTCGTAAAAATCTGCGGGTGAAGGCATAGTATCGAGTATGACAAGCTTATTGGACATCAATCTATCCGATTTGAAGGCGAAAAGGAGGTTCTGAAAGTGGTTATTACATCGAAACTCTTGGGATAAAAGACTTTCGTTCTAATTTGGTCGACTCCACCCACAAAACACCACACATCTCATTCAAAAAAATACCCCTACACGGTGTATTTTACATTAATTTTAATATTCACCGTATTTCAAATCAAACTGAGGCTCTATTAACACGAGTTAAAAAAATAAAAATTGAGTCTTTTTATCAACTATTTTTACAAATCAGCCCAACAAGTTACGTGTCCATCTTGTAATTTTCGCCTCACACCTTCCCAACTACAGACTGCATCATTAATCTTTCTATAACGCTATGGTTGCATACTTCGTGGCTTGTTTTGGTGCTCACACTTCCCAATGCCACTGAATGGAGATGGTCATGTTTAAGCTGAGCCATTTTAAAATAGCGTATAGGTTGCCGGTTTTTGTTGTGTTAATGGCAACAATGGTTGCAATTAGCCTCGGTACCCTGAATTACTCGCAAACAAGTTCGCTCGTCAGGCATGAGCTTGAGCTGGAACTGAGAGCTATATTAGAAAGTCGATCTGAAACCCTCGCATCTTATTTAACATCGATTGAACAAGATCTAAAAACTGTGGCAACCAATCCAAACACTTTAACGGCCTTAAAAGCATACGAAAAAGGTTGGGAAGAACTCGGCGACAACCAGCTATCTCAATTACACCAGCTTTATATTACCGATAATCCAAACCCTTTGGGTGAAAAAGAAAAATTAGACGCAGCCTCTGACGGATCAACTTACAGCCAGGCGCATGCAACCTACCACCCTTGGTTCAGACACTTTCTGAACGAACGGGGTTACTACGACATATTCCTGTTTAACCTTAAAGGCGATCTTGTTTATACGGTGTTCAAGGAATTGGATTATGCAACAAATCTTGAAACGGGAAAGTATAAAACCACTGATCTCGGAAACGCCTATAGAGCAGCCTTGTCGGATAAAAGTACTGGTAACCTCCATTTCTTTGATTTCAGCCCCTATGCTCCCAGTAATGACCTTCCAGCAAGTTTCATTTCAACTCTTGTGACGGACATACACGGGAATCGTGCTGGAGTTCTTGTCTTCCAAATGCCCATTGACCGCTTAAATTCTATCCAACAGGTTTATGAGGGAATGGGAGATTTCGGGGAAACCTATCTTGTAGGATCAGATCACCTGATGCGCAGCAATTCGCGCTTCTCTAATGAAACAACTATCTTAAACCAAAGCGTTCAATCTGTGGCGGTTAATCAGGCGCTCAAAAAACAATCCGGTGTACTCGAATCGAACAGTTATGCTGGGCACGCCTCTCTCGCCGCCTTTAAACCCTTTGAATTTAACGGAACCAGGTGGGCGCTAATTGCTGAAATATCGCTGGAAGAGTTTACAGAGCCCCTCCATGATATGCGCTTTCAAATGATTTTGGTTACCCTTGGTTTGGTCGGTGGCATAATCGTCGTGAGTTTAATGATGTCAAAAAGTATCACGCGTCCAATCGGCAGCATTACAGGTGCCCTGAAAAAGTTATCAAAAGGCGAACTCGATACTGAAATTGTTGGTCTTGAACGCAAAGATGAAGTTGGAGAAATGGCACAAGCGGCTCAAATCTTCAAAGAAAACATTGCCGAAAATGCAAAGCTGGTTGAAGAAAGAGCTCTCGAAGAAAAGCTCTCCGCCGAGCGACAACACAAAAAATCACTTGAAATGGCCGACCTTCTCGAAGAAAAAGTTATGGCGATTGTGTTAACCGTTGAAAGTTCGACCAACGACCTTCACCAGGCTTTGAACGGCCTCAATGAAGGCGCACACCAAACCTCCGATTTGAGTAATTCCGCACAAAGCACTTCAGATAATATGGCCGGGAAAATGCAAACTATTGCATCCGCAACTGAAGAGCTCGCCGCATCCATTAAAGAAATTTCAAGTCAAGTATCACATTCATCTAAGGTTGCGACCCATGCTGTGGAAGAGGCTAAGAAATCTACCGAACAGGTATCTGGTCTATCTATTGCCGCAGATCAAATTGGGGAAATAATCGGCCTAATCGAAAACATCGCTGAACAAACTAATTTGCTTGCTCTTAACGCAACAATTGAGGCAGCAAGAGCAGGTGATGCGGGTAAAGGGTTTGCCGTTGTTGCCAGTGAAGTCAAAGCACTTGCCAATCAAACAGGCCAAGCCACAGAACAAATTACCACGCAGGTAAGCTCTATGCGTGTAGCAACTGAAAAAGCAACCGAAGCGATCTCTACGATTGCAGATACAATTGCCTCCGTAGAACAAGTAACCGAAACAATTGCCTCCTCTGTAGAACAGCAAGATGAAGCAACACGAGAAATTGCACAAAACGTACAAAATGCAGCCGTTGATTCAACGTCTGTGTCAAATGACATCGGCACCATTAGTCAGTCTGCTAAAACAGCCGGAAATTCCACTGAAGATTCGTTCTATACCGCAAAAATTCTCAAAGAAAGCACTCAATCCCTGAAAGAAGAGGTAAACAGTTATCTCGTTCATCTCAGAGAATCGGCTGATGGGAATAAGGAGGATGATATCAACCACGCGGTCAACTCGAACATCGTCGTCCGCTATGATAACACCGAAGAAACCTACCAGATCAAAAACTTGTCACTTACTGGCGGCGTCGTTTTGACGGGTACAGATCTCGGATTAACAGCTGGAACTAAAATTGAAGTCGAGCTGCCAAATGTCGGCGTGATTAAATCCCAAGTTATTAGAACCACTTCTAATGAAATCAAAATTCAATTTATTGACTTGGATGCATCCCGCAGAGAGCGTTTACAAGAAGCTATGAAACAAACTTCTGCCAAAGTCACTGAGACTATATCAAAGGAAACTATAACAAAGGTTGCTTGAGACCGCATTGACACTATTAACATCCTTCGGGTTAACAACCTTCGGTTTTAGCCGGAGGTTGTTTATTATTGCTCTATTCCCGGGATCAAGACCTGTTAATCCCCTTCTTTTCCATAGGGTAAAACCAACGTAAATGTCGATCCGACACCTTCTTTACTTACAACCAGAAGTTCTCCCTGTTGCTTTTCAGCAAATTCCATGCATATCAAAAGGCCTAACCCCGTACCTGCTTCACCTTCAGTTCCAGCGGTAGATTGTTTGTTCTCCAACGTAAACAGACCGTCCAACTCTTCGGAATTAATGCCAACACCGTTATCTTTCACGTGGATATAAACCCGTTTATTGATCAACTCGCTGTCTACTTTAATTTTACCTCCACGGGTCGTGAATTTAATCGCGTTCCCGAGCAAATTTCTCAAAATCGTCTCTGTCATGTGCCGATCCCCCACCACACGCAAAGGGTTCTGAGAAACGGATACCTTTATGTCTTTATTCGTTATTTGTGATGCCAAATCATCAATGGTTTTGGAAAGGATTTCACTGACCTCAAAATTTTGAGAAACAAAATCCATCTGGTTCATCTGAACCCGTGACCATTCCAATAAATTTTCGAGAAGCTCATAGGCTTGCTGGCTCGCTTTATGGATAGAACTCGCATAATCAACAACCTGTTCAGAAGACATCTTATTGGATTTTGTTTTTAAGTATTCAGAGTATCCTAGCAGGGCATTAAATGGGTTCCTGAGATCATGCGCGATGATGGAGAAGAATTTATTTTTTTGCTGATTTAAACTATGAAGATCATCTCGTTGATCAATAATTTTTTTTCGAAACTCTCGGTGTACTGTCACATCTGTAAACGCGAGGACAAATCCGCCTTCAGGCGTTTTCTGAGACATGACCTCGAAGTTACCCTTGTTTTTAATTGTAAACTCCGACCGCGTTTCATCATTATTTGAAAAGAAATCCAACCTTTCCTGCGCCAATTTTTCAGGATTGCCTTTCCCATATATTCCATGCTTTGCAAAGTAAGTTGCCAACTCTAAAAAAAGAACACCTTTGCAAATCAAGGCAGGGTCAACCCCTGAGTTTTGAACGTAACGCTCGTTCCAGGCTAACAAACGGTTGTCTTTATCAAACAGAGCTATGCCATGGGCAACATTATCAATAATGACCTTCAGTAACATTGTCTGTTTGAGCAACTTGTCTTCAGTATTAGAGCGCGCAATGGCATTTTCTCGAAAAACTTGTAGCGCCCTTACCATACCGCCAATCTCATCACGACGATCCGATAATGGAATGTCGGCGGAAAAATCTCTTACCGACAAACGAGACATGGCGTCTGTCATTTGAATGATAGGGCGCGATAAACTGCGAGAAACCAGTAGCCCGATAAAGGTAACAACAAAGGCAATTACCGCAAAACCTATCATCATGGTCTGTTTCATTTGCTGTATGGGAGCGAGAACCTCAAGCTCATCAATTTCAGCAACAAGAGCCCACTGGAGCTGTTTATAGATAAAGGGTACGAAGGCGGTAAATATACTTTTCCCCTCGTTATTTACAAAAGAGGTAACGCCACTTCTCCCCTGCAGAGCACTATGGACATTTTCTTGATCTACAACTTCTTGTAGTATCAAAGAAATATCTGAGAATCTTGAGTCACTACGCCGAAGAAGGTCACTCCCGACAATGAACATTTCTCCAGACTGTCCCATCCCGGCATCAACTTGCATGACTTCATTCAAACGATCAATTGGCAGTTGGAATGCCAGCACACCTCTAAAATTTAGAGAGCCATCATAAAGCGGGCTTGCGATGAAACTTGCGGGAAGATTATTACTGGGTTCATAAGCTTCAAAATCAACAATAATTTGGTCCCTTATCAAACCGATATCACGGGCGGATCGAAAGGTTTTTCCAAGGCTTGTTTGGCTCCAGGGACCATCATTGAAATTGGTTGCAAAGTCGATCTCTTTGATAACCGTATAAATAAGGTCACCGTGATCATCAAAAAGGAAAATATCGTAGTATCCACGTTCCTCTAGTAATTTGCGAAATACAGAGTGGTATTTTTCATGGACGTCGCTATAAACTGAGTTGTCATTTGCCTTATCCAATTTTTTCTTCTGATCATCAGGATAAGGGTTATCCAAAATATATGATTTTTGAAAATACACCTGACGATCTTGTTCTATCGTGTGCCAGGCTACGGAGAATTCTTCTACGGCTTCAAGGACAACAGGATTATGCGCTTGAACACGTAGATCTTCGCCGATCAAACCAAAGTAGTTTTCCAAAGCTCTCTTACGCGCCTCTAGCAAAGCACTAAACTTCTCCCCAGCAGAGTTCTGTAACTCTGCAGATGTTGTGTTATAAGCAACAAGCCCGGTAATGACACTGGCCAATAATGCCAGCGTCACAATGACAACCGGGTATTTTGTTGTTATCCGGAGATTTTGAAACATCTACATCCTATTCTCTTTGATGTTAGGTCCTTCCTCTTCACGCATTACTTTATCACATCTACATACTCACGTATGTCACAAGAATATTGGGTATTAGCTAAAACTTTATAACGATTTACGATTTTTTTATCTGCAAAAAGAAAATAAAAAAATCTTCCCGAAAGCAATTTTGATCAAGACCTTCTGTAAATGAATGATTATTCTGGCTCGAACAGGAGTTTTTATGCCGATCAACAAAGCCATTTCTTATATTGAAGCAAACCTAGAACAGCCATTATCCCTCAAGGAGATCACTGATAAATCAGGCTTATCTCCTTATTACTTTTCAAGGCTTTTTCGTGCCTTAACTGGTGAAAGCACCATGAGTTACTTACGCCAAAGGCGCTTAACCGAAGCTGCGCGAAAATTGGAAATGGACAACAATATCGCTCTCATTAACCTTGCAATGGATTATGGCTTTGATAGTCAACAGTCCTTTACCAGGGCTTTCAAACGAACCTTTGGTGTTCCCCCTGGCCAATATCGTACGGATGGCCGATCATTGAGGTCCAAATTTCAACAGCCTCTCAAACAACCTTATTTTCTCGATCCAGGAGCCCTTCCAATGAAGCCCACTATTCGAATTAAAAAACCCTTCAATGTCATTGGTATGAGCAAAGATTTCGGAGAAAGTTCGAGTGATAATCCCGTCGATCTGTGGGGATTAGTTTGCACTCGGATAAATGAGATAGAAGGTGTTAATAAAGATCGAGCTTATGGGCTTTGTTTAAAAGGATCGGTAGAAAATTTCACCTATATGGCCGCGTTCGAAACCAACTCCATTTCAACTGTTCCAAAGGGTATGAAAAGCTTAACAATCGATACGGCTGAATACGCCGTTTTTACCTTTACCATAAATGATCGTTCCCCTATTGGAGATCAATTCTCTGCTGTTTATCAAGGCATATGGGGAAATTGGCTCCCAAACTCTAATTACAACTATGCTGAGACACCAGATTTTGAACTCTATGACCATCGCTTTGATGGTACGACCGATACCGGTGAAGTTGATATTTGGATCCCAATAACAAAGAAATAATCTGTAAGCCAAGAAGAGTGCTATATCAAAATTGGCATTAAAGCTTATCCAACAAGTTAAAACCGATCTGATAACATCATCAATTTCTGATCAATTTTATCACGAAGTCCATCCATGATATCATCACCAAAAGCTTGATAATCGGAAGATCTTGGTGAATTTTGACGCCAAACTAACCCGATTTTACGTCGAGCTGCCTTTAACGTGATTGCGCGCGTGACAACTTGGGGATCGTTTATCATTTCTGACCTGACATAAAGACTTGGAAAAAAAGATATCCCCATCTTCATCCCAACCATTTGCCTCAATGTATCTAAACTTGTGCCTTCATAATCACCTTGGACCACGGCCCCCACCTCAAGACATAACAACTGAATCTGTTCGAACAAACGATGTCCCTCCCCAAGTGACAATACTTCTTCGCCTTTGAGATCATCAGGTTCGATAATTTCTTTTTCGGCTAAGGGGTGCTCTTTAGACATGCCAATAAGTAAAGGCTCTTCATATAGCGCCTTGAATTGAAAGCTATCGTCTTCTACCGGCAACGCCGTCAATACAAGATCATGTAGCCCTTCTCGCAGTGTCTGCTCAAGAGCTCTGGAGCGATCCTCTCGAATATGTAATTTTAACTTTGGATATTTTTGATGCAACAGTGGGATAACATGCGGCAATAGGTATGGACCTACGGTTGGCGCGACACCCAATCGCAACCGACCTCCCAGCATACCTTTCGCTGACTTTGCCGCGTCACATAAATCATCGAGATCACGTAGTAAATATCTCGTCCGATCAAGTAGATCTTCACCAACAGATGTTAATTGAACTGCCTGACGAGATCTTTCTAGCAAGACGATGCCTAATCGGTATTCTAATTCTTTTATCTGGTCGCTAAGCGTGGGTTGGCTCACGTTCAACCTTTCGGCTGCTTTTCTAAAATGTAAAGTTTCAGCAACGGCCAAAAAATATTCAAGCTGTCTGATTGTAGGTTTTGCCATACATTTCTCGTGATAGATTTAAACTATTAATATAGAATAATAAATCGATTGTACATATCAACTAATAAACATCACTTTCTCTAGACCACAAATTTACCTATAAATTCTTGGCAACTTTGGAGCTCCTGCTATGCCAACCAGAATGATTAGAAACTTTCTTCAAATGGAATCAGCAGGCGGGATAACTCTCATGCTTGCTGCTTTATTGGCACTCATTGCCTCAAATTCTCCATTGGCGTCACTTTATACGGGTATGCTCGAAACGCCTTTTACGATCGCACTGGGCGAAATGGCTCTCTCCAAACCTGTCTTACTCTGGATCAATGATGGCTTTATGGCCGTTTTCTTTCTACTCATCGGTCTTGAGTTAAAACGAGAGATCCTAGAAGGCCAACTGTCTTCTGTAGATCAAATCGCCCTCCCTGCAATCGCTGCAATCGGCGGCATGGTCATACCTGCCCTTGTCTTCAGCGGAATAAATTGGGGCGAAGGTACAAATATGGACGGATGGGCCATTCCAACCGCCACCGATATTGCTTTCGCTCTTGGTATTATGGCTCTTGTTGGTAATAGAGTTCCCTTATCGCTTAAGATTTTACTTACAGCCATTGCCATTTTTGATGACCTCGGCGCGATCATCATCATCGCCTTCTTCTATACAGCTGAACTGTCATTGATCTCACTCGCGCTCGCTGCAGCCGCCTTACTAGGTCTCTTTGTCCTCAACCGATCGGGTGTGACCGCAAAAACACCTTACATCTTGGTTGGAATTATCCTGTGGGTCTGCGTTCTAAAATCCGGTGTTCATGCAACGCTTGCTGGTGTTGCTTTGGGCTTTGCCATCCCATTGAACGGTAAGACAGCAGAAGACAGAAGTCCCTTAAAGAACCTTGAGCACAGCCTTCACCCCTGGGTCGCCTTTATGATTTTACCGATATTTGCCTTCGCAAATGCTGGGGTATCATTGCTTGGTGTTACACTGGAAACGGTGATCGCCCCTCTTACCCTCGGTATTGCTGCTGGTTTGTTTATCGGTAAGCAACTCGGTGTGTTTTCTTTCATTTGGTTTGCAGCCAAGTCGAAAATATGCCGCCTACCTGAGGGAACAAACTGGAGCCAGATCTATGCTTTGGCCCTCCTCACGGGTATTGGCTTTACCATGAGCTTGTTTATCGGCGGCCTCGCCTTTGAGGATCCGAACGTTGCCGGGCAAGTGAGAATTGGCGTATTAAGCGGGTCTATTCTCTCGGCAATTGCAGGATTTCTCTTACTTCGTTTTGGGGCACAACATAGTAAGCCTGAATTAAGTACCAGTCAGGTGAATTAGTAAAAATAGCCGACAAAACCTATAGAAAGAGCCCAAAAAAATTGTGATAAACCATGCCTTTCCCGCTTGGTCTTCATGATTGGATTGGGCTCTTTGTTATGAATGATATCACTCTCTTTAAATTAAACAGTATTTGCATTTAACACATTCGCATATTCATTGGGTCCACAGACAGAACTACGGGGAGAACCCCTTGCTGGACACCTGATAAAGGTCTAAGCTCCGCATCTGTCTCAACGGGGTGCCCACTAAGGGCTGAGAGATTTCTCGACAAGAAATAAACCCGTCGAACCTGAACCGGTTAATACCGGCGGAGGGAATTGAAGACTGGACGCAGATAGTGGCCTCATGGTTCCTATCTACCTTATACATTCCAGATTTTTCAGGTCCACCCGCATTAAAATATGGGCCCGCCCACAAAAATATGGAGCGTCGCATGATCCTGCGCACATTTACAGCTGCCATCGCAGCAACAACTCTCGGCTTAGCCATGACCTCTTCAGCTTCTGCCGATGATAAAAAAATTCTTACTGTTTATACCTATGATGCGTTTGCCGCCGATTGGGGCGCAGGTCCCAAGGTTGAGAAGGCCTTTGAAGCCAATTGTAATTGCGACCTTCAATTCGTTGCTGTTGATTCCTCCGTTGGTATTCTCAGCCGTTTAAAACTCGAGGGAAAAGACACTGCAGCAGATGTAGTTCTAGGTTTGGATACCAATCTGACCGCCGAAGCTGCTGCCACTGGGTTATTCGCAAAGAGTAATGTTTCATCACAGAGCTTTAAGCTCCCGATTTCTTGGAACGATGAATTTTTTGTTCCCTTTGATTACGGCTACTTCGCCTTCGTTTACAATAGCGAGAAGTTATCCAACGCCCCCGCCAGCCTTGATCAATTGATCAATGAAAACCCAGACCTAAAGATTATAATTCAAGACCCAAGAAGCTCGACGACTGGGCTTGGATTTATGCTCTGGATGCAGAAAGTATATGGTGATCAATCCGCAGAAGCCTGGCAGAAACTCTCGCCAAAAATCGTAACCGTAACCAAAGGCTGGAGCGAAGCCTACGGCTTGTTTAAGGACGGTGAAGCGGACATGGTCTTAAGCTATACCACCTCTCCGGCTTATCACATCATTGCCGAAGAAAATAAGCAATATAAAGCCGCGATTTTCGATGAAGGTCACTATACCCAAGTGGAAGTTGCAGCTCAGCTTTCAAGCTCAAAAGAGCCTGAGCTTGCTCAAGATTTTATGAGCTTTATCGCCACCAAGGATTTCCAAAATCAAATTCCCACAGGCAACTGGATGTATCCTGCCATTGATCTTGGCGATGAATTGCCAAGCACATTTGAGGAACTTCCGAAACCAGAAAAAGCGCTTCTTTTCAGCCCGGAAGATGCACAGAACAATCGCCAAGCCTGGATCGATAACTGGCTTGGGGCTATTGATCGCTAAACCTGAATAATTCAATGAGCCCCGTATCAAAGCCAAGCTTAACCCCAAGATGGTTGGTTTTCTTGTGGCCAGGCCTTCTCAGCCTCGGTGCGATAGCTTTGATATTGGGACTCGCTTTTACTGGATTATTCAGTCAAATCCCAGAGATCGACCTCACAAGAATTTTTAACAACAATTACCTGTTTCGGGTTATTGGATTTACCCTTTACCAGGCAACCCTAAGCACTGTTATAGCAACCATTATCGCAATCCCCGTAGCACGTGCGTTGTCTCGCCGCCCGAACTTACCTGGGCGAATGCTTTTTTTACACATGGCGTCACTTTCGTTGATTGTCCCAACCATTGTCGGGGTGTTCGGTGTCGTCGCCATCCACGGCCGAAATGGATGGCTCAATCAGGTATTATCTCTCTTTGATCTCTCTGCAGGTAACTATCTCTATGGACTTATTGGCATTCTGATAGCCCATGTTTTTTTCAATGCCCCCCTTCTGGCCAGAATTTTTCTTCAAACCCTTGAATCTTTACCGAAGGAGTATTGGCGTTCGACGGCGCAGTTAAATATGTCCGATCGGGATATTTTTCGACTGATAGAGTGGCCGATGTTACGGCGTGTATTACCAGCGTCTTGCGGCCTCGTCTTCCTGCTTTGCTTTACATCCTTCGCCGTGGTTCTTGCACTGGGGGGAGGGCCTTCAACCAATACCCTAGAAGTCGCAATCTATCAGGCCATAAGGCTCGATTTTGACATTCCAAAAGCTGTAGTTCTGTCGTTAACACAATTAGCCCTCTGTTCTGTGTTGTTGCTAATTGGCAGCCGCTTTGCGCGCAACATTACCTTGGGAAATACTGAAGAGCGTCCAACAAAACGTTTTGACGCATCCAAGCCATCCGCGATAGCCACAGATGCACTGGCTCTCATTGCGATGTCGCTACTGGTATTCCCCCCCTTGCTCGCCACGGTCCAAAAAGCCTTTTCACCACGGCTTTTCGAAGTCCTGGGAGATGAAAAACTCTGGAGCGCTGCTTTTAACAGCCTCAAGATTTCCTTGGCGGCAGGAACTCTTACCCTCTTTTTGGCTGTTGGTATCGCCATTATGATACGCAGCCTTCATCTACTATCACGCTTAGGTGGGAAACCACTTTCAAAACCCCTCGCGGCAATTACCGATCTGTCAGGGAGTATCATTCTTCTTTTACCCCCATTTGTTTTGGCCACCGGGCTCTTCATCATCTTCAAAGGCACGACAAGCCTAACAGTCTTGGCCCCTTTTCTCGTTGTTACTGTCAATGCCTTGATGGCTCTCCCTTTCGCCCTACGCATTCTCATCCCTAGCTTCGAAACCTCTGGTCAAAAAAGTGATCTTCTTTGCCGTAGTCTGGGCATAACCGGCCTAAACCGTATTCGAGTAATCGATTGGCCTCAAAACAGAAAAGCTCTGGGCCTTGCCCTCGGCTTATCAGCTGCCTTATCTACGGGGGACTTGAGTGTTATTGCCCTGTTTGGTACCCAGGATTTCACCACTTTGCCGTTATTCATGTATCAAAAAATGGGGAGTTATCGGCTTGAAGATGCCGCAATCATCGCCCTTTTCCTCTGCTTGCAAAGTTTACTTCTTTTCATGGTGATCGAGCGCATAATCGCAGGAAAATGGTTTCTTCCCAATATTGGAAAAACAAAAAACCGCGATAGAAAACTCAACAAGGATGCCCCTCACAATGCTTAATATGGCGAACCTAACACCGGGGCTGCAAATTTCTCACCTCTCTTTTAAGCATACGAAACTCGGCGAAGTACTGGAATTCGATTTACAGATTAACCCCGGCGAGCTTGTTGCAATTCTTGGCCCGTCGGGAGTTGGAAAATCCACTCTCTTAAATTTAATCGCCGGATTTGATGCCCCCTTATCTGGTGTCATTACCTATAACGGTCAGGACCTTTTTTCGCTGGCTCCCGCAGAGCGTCCAATTACAAGCCTATTTCAAGAGCACAATCTTTTTGCCCACCTCACAGCCGAAGAAAATATCGGCCTCGGTATAAATCCAGGACTACGTTTGTCCAATTCAGACCATGTTGCTGTCGACAGTGCTTTAAACGACGTCGGCCTGTCTGGCTTTAACAAGCGCTTACCATCGGAATTATCCGGGGGACAGAGGCAACGGGTCGCATTGGCACGGTGTCTGGTGCGGCGACGTCCCGTATTGCTTCTCGATGAGCCTTTTAGTGCACTTGACCAGACACTCAGAAAAGAGATGCTAAAGTTGGTAAAAAGCCTTCACTGTGAGCACAAATTGCTAACGCTTATGGTGACGCATTTATCAGATGACGCGGATGAAATCGCCGACCGGATCATCCATCTCTCCTAAATCACGATCTTAATCTTCACAAAACTTTGAAGCCTGCAGACCCATACTATTTTCGCTTATTACTGGTGGTAATTTTTGAAATGTCCTACAGTTGTTCGCCTAGCCCTTCTTTGAAATAGCCGTAAAACCGGAATTCTTATGCTGAAAATTCGCACACTACTCTCTGCAGTAACCCTGCTCGTTACTGGAGGTTTATCCCTCGCTGATGTCGCAGAACCTTCCCGTCTCAATAAAATCCTCAGCTCTGGGGAGATTCGAATTGGCACAACAGGTGACTGGAACCCAATGACGGTCAAAAACACCGCAACGGGTAATTACGAAGGCTTTGATATCGATGTTGTTACTGAGCTCGCCAAAGATATGGGTGTTGAAGTTAAGTTCGTTCCAACTGATTGGAAAACCTTAATCAACGGTGTCATCGCCGATAAATACGATATGACAACCAGCGCCTCTTTGAACCCTAAACGTATGGCGGTCGCCGGATATACCGATAGCTACTATCACGTTGGTACAGTTCCACTGACGCTGAAAAAACATCTCTCTAAATTCAATTCCTGGGAAGACATCAACAGCTCAGACGTATCTGTTGCAACGACCCTGGGAACAGTTCAGGAACAGCAGGCAAAAGAGTACTTTCCAAAAGCAACACTCAAATCTGTAGAAGCCCCCGCGCGCGATTTTCAAGAAGTCCTCTCTGGCCGGGCCATGGTACACATTACCTCAAACGTTGAGGCTGCCACTTTGGTAAAGAAGTACGAACAAATGGCAGTTGTACCTGTTAAAGAAGCACGTTCGCCAACCCCTTTGGCTATGCTCGTCGCACAGGATGATCAAGTTTGGATCAACTATCTCAACCATTGGATCGAGCTCAAGAAAACACGCGGCTTCTTCAAGAAACTCGCAAAAAAATGGAATCTTGCTGACTAGGTCAGCGACCAATCATGATAGCGGGCTGGTTAATCAACCCGCTCTTTTATGAGCCAACATAATGATTTTTTATACAGTGCCTGTGAGTAACTACTGCGCCAAGGTAGAGCTCGTACTTGCCCTTAAGGGAATAGACGTCGATCACCGTGCCCCATTAGGCGGCTATGGCAGTGAAAACTACAGAGCCATCGTCCCCACAGGAACCGTGCCTGCACTTGTAGATGATGACCTGGTCATTAGCGAATCAGAGACCATCAACGAATACCTGGAAGAACGATTTCCAGAACCCGCTTTGTTGCCTAGGAATATGAAAGACCGTGCCACCACAAGGATGTTATCCCGGTTTCACGATTTAAAAGTCGAACCCCTGATAAGGGCTCTGTTCAAACACATGGCTCCCTCTCAACGGCAAGATCATGTTATTGAAGCAAACCTTCAGGAGTTAAACCAGCAACTCAATATGTTAGAGAAAATGGGCCGCTTTGCCCCTTATATTGCTGGTGACAAGGTATCATTAGCTGATTGCGGCTTTGCTCCGACAATTCTTCTTGCCGCAAAAATGTTTGAGGTGGTCGACCATCCTCTCATTTTGTCACAAAAAATGATGGCATGGCGCGAGCAGATATCGCAGCACCCTATCGCGAAACCCGTACTTGAAAAATATACTCTCGCTGTTGAGGACTGGCTAAGAAACAAGCTAAGTAGTTGATAAGAATAAAGGCGGAGATGATAAACACCTCCGCCTTTTGTTCCAGGTACGTTTGATTGGAGATCGAAACGATATATCCTAGGCACTAATGATACTACGACCCTGGAGTCTGCTGCAAATAACGCTGATCACAACTATGTGATTAACGTTTCAATTAGATGCAAGAATCATAGTTAAAATTTATTAACCAGACAACCGCATAAGCATCAGCACTGTTATGCATTTTGCTCAGAGCTCAAAAAAATGGGCTCCCAGAAATTTCAAGAGTGAATTCCAAGAACGGATCCCATTTTCCTCCTAGAACATGGCTTCAACAACGCGATCAGGTGGGGTATGGCCGTCCACAAAGGTTTTGATATTGATGATAACCTTCTCCCCCATATCATAACGCCCCTCAATGGTTGCCGACCCCATATGAGGCAGCAACACAACATTATCGCTACGCAATAGCTTAGGATTTACGGCTGGCTCTTGTTCGAACACATCCAAGCCAGCACCCGCGATATCTCCTGCGTCGATCAATCGAGCGAGTGCATTCTCATCAATGACTTCGCCACGACTGGTATTCACGATAATAGCGCGTTCGCTCAATAACTTGAGGCGGCGGCTCGAAAGTAAGTGAAACGTTGCCGGTGTATGGGGGCAGTTTACAGAAATCACATCCATACGAGATAGCATCTGATCAAGGCTTTCCCAATAGGTTGCTTCAAGCTCTTCCTCGATATCAGGATGAACTCTGCGTCGGTTGTGGTAATGAATTGAAAGACCAAATCCCTTGGCACGCCGGGCAACTGCCTGGCCGATACGACCCATACCGATGATCCCAAGACGTTTACCAAAAATGCGATGCCCCAACATTCCAGTCGGGCTCCATCCCGTCCATTCACCGGATTTTATCAGCTTCACCCCTTCGGTCAGGCGACGAGAAACCGCGAGAATGAGGGACATAGTCATATCCGCGGTATCTTCAGTCAAAACACCAGGAGTATTCGTTATGGTAATGCCCCGTTGGCGGCAGGTTTTGAGATCGATATGATCGACGCCCGTACCAAAAGACGCGATCAACCGCAGGTTTGGTCCAGCCTGAGCAAGTACGCCGGCGTCTACCCGGTCAGTAACCGTCGGCACCAATACATCGGCTTCTTTAACCGCTGCGATAAGCTCTTTTTGGGAGAAAGGTTTGTCGTCCAAATTAAGCCGGCAATCAAAAAGCTCCATCATCCGAGTTTCAATCGCATCCGGAAGTCGTCGCGTAACGATTACGAGGGGTTTTTTCTGAGTCATGTGCCTATGGGGCCCCGTTGCTGGTCCTTACTTGCAAGCCTTATCATTGTATTTTGCTAGCTTGCACGTTTGCTACGTTAGTTTATGCCGCGAACAAGGTCTTTGCCAAGAGACAGAAACAGTTGTTTCGATAAATTCTAGCCAGTTCGGTTTTCAAAAGGTAATCTCGCCGACAACAGACTTACCGATTTCTTATATGCACTGAATTAAATAAATGATGAAAAGCTTGCCGTGTCTATCATTACCGGAGACAAAAAGATGACGTCCCGGCTTAACAAACTCCTCCCCAGAAGCCTTTTTGGCTTGCTACTTTTGGCGAGTATTTTCTCTGTAAGCAACCTGGCATATAGCGATAGTTCAGTTACAAGTTCGACAACAACCGCTAGCAAAAAAATTGTTGGCCCAAGTGGGCTCCCGCTGCCACGATTCGTGAGCTTTCGATCTGGCGAAGTAAACATGCGGGCTGGCCCAGGCACACGTTATCCCATTAGCTGGATATACCATCGGCGCCGACTGCCCGTAGAAATTATTGATGAGTTTGATACTTGGCGCCAAATCCGTGACTGGCAAGGAACTGTCGGTTGGGTCCACCAAAGCATGCTCAAAGGTCAGCGCAGTATGATGGTAACTGGTACCGTGAGAACCATTTTTGATGACCCCGAACCCACAAGCCGCCCCGTTGTGCAAGCCGAAGCTGGTGTAATTGGCGAGTTAGATTCCTGCAATTCGGACGGTTGGTGCCAAGTCGAGATTAAAGATATCACTGGCTGGTTGCAACGTTCGTCACTTTACGGCACGTACAAAGATGAAGTTTTCGATTAAATAGCCAAGACGTTGGTTGGCGTAATAATAAAATAAGGTTTTGGGTAACAATAAAACAGGGCCAAACTCCAAAGAGCTTGGCCCCACTCATCTCTCGGCTCAATTTTTTGAGCTCTGCCGTAACAACGGATTTTTTATCCAACGTAAAAAGTTTACGCCCGTATGCGGCAAACCGCAAGATTCACAACACCTTTTATTAGTCTCATCATGAGTAAGAGCGCCAGATTAGAGACTACAAATCCTAAACTTTTAAATTATTCAGCGGCTTGCGATTCAGATTTTTCATCAATATCCACAACATGCACAACAACTTCAACACGTGAAATTGCCTTACCCGCAGGTATCTGTGGCAAATTTTTAAATTGAATAGTATCGCGTGCGATATCAATTAGTTCGCCGGTTTCTTCATAAAAAATATGGTGATGATCGCTAATATTGGTATCGAAGTAAGAACGGCCCGCTTCAACCAAGACTTCGCGCAATAAACCTGCATCGTGGAATTGGTGAAGTGTATTATACACGGTTGCCAATGACACACTGACTTTAGAATCCATCGCTTCCACGTGAAGCTGCTCAGCGGAGATATGACGATCACCCTGAGAGTATAGCAACTTAGCCAATGCCAAACGTTGCCGCGTTGGACGAAGGCCTGCGCCTTTGAGCGTATCAATTAATTCTGTATAGGGGCGTATCTTTTCCATACTTCTTAATATAAGCCAGAAACCACGGTATTAAAGAAAAAAAGCTCTTTCATCACAATTATTCTAGGGTTTTTGTTTATTTTGAAAAAAATCCGAACCTTCAACTCGGCACAAAAAACTTTCAAGCCTTCGATAACATCTAAATATTTGCACTTTTCAATTGATATTTTAAACTAAAGACTACACATGACAGCTCAAATAACTCTTTCCTGTAACTTGGCGTAAAAAATTCCTTAATAAACGACCTGTTACAACTTGAAGAACATTGCCACGGCACGGTATGCCTGTGTTATAGTCAGCCCGGATTCGGCCGCTTAGCGCTGATGTTCGGAAAACAACATAAAAACGGTGGATAAACCTTTGAGCGAACGCCAGAACAGCTACTCCTACGAAGAAATTCTGACTTGTGGGCGTGGTGAACTTTTTGGTCCTGGAAATGCCCAGTTACCTTTGCCTCCAATGCTCATGTTTGATCGCATTACGACCATCAATGATGATGGTGGCGAGCATGGAAAAGGGCAAATTATTGCTGAATTTGATATCAACCCAGATCTTTGGTTCTTTAAATGCCACTTCGAAGGTGACCCTGTTATGCCAGGGTGTCTCGGTCTGGATGCCGTGTGGCAAATGACTGGTTTCTTCCTCGGCTGGAGTGGGTTACTTGGCCGCGGACGTGCTCTTGGTGTTGGTGAAGTGAAACTTAAAAGTATGATCACTCCTGATATCAAAAAAGTTACCTACAAAGTCGACATGAAACGCGTTATCAATCGTAGATTGATTATGGGTGTATCTGACGGCATTATAATGGCTGATGATAATGTTGCCTTTGAAATCAAAGACATGAAAGTCGGCCTATTTCAGGCAGACTAATTGTTTCAGTTAACTTGATTTGAATCTGGCTCTCTGCCGCGGGACATAATTCCGCGGCCTAACAAATATAAGGACACTGCAGATGCGTCGCGTAGTCGTCACCGGACTTGGAATTGTTTCCAGCATCGGGAATAACAAGGATGAAGTGATCGATTCCCTCAAGGAAGGTCGCTCTGGTATTGAATACTGTGAAACCTATGCTGAAATGGGTTTCCGCAGTCACGTACACGGATCAATCAACATCGATCTGGATGCTTTGGTTGATCGTAAACTCCGGCGCTTCATGGGCGATGGATCTGCCTATAACTATGTCGCGATGAAAGAGGCCATTGAAGATGCTGGCCTAGGAGATGATCTCGTCTCCAATATTCGTACCGGCCTTGTTATGGGATCTGGCGGTTCTTCTACTTCTAACCAGGTCGCAGCAGCTGATATTGCCAGAGAGAAAAGCCCCAAACGTGTTGGACCTTATATGGTGCCACGCTGTATGGGCTCTACAAACTCGGCAAATATGGGAACGGCCTTCAAGATCAAAGGCCACAGTTATTCCATTACCTCAGCCTGTTCAACTTCGGCACATTGCGTTGGCAATGGCGCTGAACTCATTCAAATGGGCAAGCAAGACATCGTCTTTGCTGGTGGTGGTGAGGAGCTTCACTGGTCTCTAACTGTTCTCTTCGATGCTATGGGGGCTCTCTCCAGCAAGTATAATGACAATCCAACAAAAGCATCGCGCGCCTTTGACGCTAACCGTGATGGATTTGTTATTTCAGGCGGTGGCGGTGTCGTTGTTTTGGAAGAATACGAACACGCGAAAGCTCGTGGAGCCAAAATCTATGGTGAACTCGTAGGTTACGGTGCCACTTCTGACGGCGCAGACATGGTTGCCCCATCAGGTGAAGGCGGCGTTCGTTGCATGAAACTGGCTATTGAAGAAGCTGGCAATATACCTGTTGACTACATCAATGCTCACGGCACATCGACACCTGTCGGCGATAACATTGAATTAAAAGGGATTAAAGAAGCCTTTGAAGGACAAAAAATCCCTTGGATTTCTTCGACCAAGTCTCTTACCGGTCACTCACAAGGTGCCACTGGTGTACAAGAAATAATTTATTCACTGCTTATGATGAACAACGACTTTATGTGTGCATCCGCAAATATTGAAGAGCTCGATCCAGAAGGCGAAGGTATGCCAATTCTTATTGAGCGTAGAGATGACGACAATATCAATTGCGTCATGTCTAATAGCTTCGGTTTTGGCGGCACTAACGCTTCGCTGGTCTTCAAGCGCTTAAGCGAATAAGCAACGTTTTCGAAACATCGATAGAGTTTCGATATAAGCAGTAATTAAGACTGAAAGGTAATAACGTGACGATGACAACGGCATTGATGGACGGCAAGCGCGGCCTGATTATGGGCGTCGCTAATAACCACTCCATCGCCTGGGGGATTGCTCAAGCGTTACATAACCAAGGCGCAGAACTCGCTTTCACCTACCAAGGTGATGCATTTAAAAAGCGTGTCGAGCCTCTTGCAGCATCTGTAGGATCAAATTTGGTCCTGCCTTGCGATGTGGAAGATAGCGATGCGCTTGAAAACGTATTCGAGACTCTTAAAGAACAATGGGGAACTTTGGACTTTGTTGTCCATGCAATTGCCTATTCTGACAAGGAAGAGCTCAAAGGACGCTATGTGGACACAACACGGGATAATTTCCGTAATACCATGTCCATCTCTTGCTACTCCTTTACAGCCGTGGCCCAAAAAGCCGCGCCATTCCTGAGTAAGAATAGCAGCCTGATCACCCTGACCTACTTGGGTTCTGAGCGTGTAACACCGAACTATAACGTTATGGGTGTTGCAAAGGCTGCCCTTGAAGCGTCAGTTCGTTATCTCGCAACAGATCTTGGCCCAACAGGAACACGTGTGAATGCGATCTCAGCGGGCCCAATGCGTACACTCGCAGGATCCGCAATTGCCGATGCCAAATATACCTATGGCTTCACACGGGAAAACTCTCCTCTAAAACGTAATGTCTTGCTTGAAGAAGTTGGGAATGCCGGCCTTTATTTGGCATCTGACTTGTCTTCCGGGGTTACTGGTGAAATCCATTTTGTTGATGCAGGCTTCAATATAACCGCGATACCAAGTCCAAAGCGCGATTAGTTAAGAATATATAATAAGGGCTTACACCCTCTAATCATAAAAAGGCTGCCTTTAAATTTTAGGCAGCCTTTTTATTTTATCACTTTCTAAAATTTAACTGAAGAATCCTCTAGTTGTTTAGTCCCGGCGTTTGCTGGATGGGGTTGATTTTGAATCTGTCTGGTT
>OJFV01000080.1_pt1 | contig 56683 bp, 38 predicted proteins | sample 1594391 | NCBI WGS metagenome assembly OJFV01 (sample SAMN05416856, study PRJEB24817) | seawater metagenome | isolation source: Sea water | place: Canada:Atlantic | collected 2013-11
TTAATATACTTTAGGTGATAATGATGAAAAATCGTAAAAATATAATTTTAAGCAGTATATTTGCATTAATATTCAGTCAGCAATCTTTCGCTCAAGAATTTGATCTAACGTCTATGTACGTAACAGAGCAAATCGAAGCTAACTTACAATCCATGTTAGCTGATATGAGTAACGACGACAGTTCACCAGCATTACAGGTTATCCTTGCTGGCCTTGAAAAAAGTCTCAGCAATAGCCAACAAGACGTTGCTCTTACAAATGACAAACGTGGCGGAAATGCCCCTCAAACAGCTACATTGTCCGAATAGTAAAGCGTTATCCATTTAAAGCATTAACGCATTTTTATCTAGACGTTCTGGGCATACAGGTTACTGTGTGTGCCCAAAACCTCTCAGCTATCTTGTATTGTGTCAGTCTTATGTTGTGTAAGTAAAACGTTATGCAGGTCTTAGTTTGCGCTGGTGTCTAATGGTGCAAAACCTTTAACCAACTCATCTAACGCTAACATTTGCTGTAAATACGGTTCCAGTTTGTCTAATGACAATGCGCATGGACCATCACATTTTGCTTCATTCGGGTTCGGGTGTGCTTCTATAAACAACCCTGCTAATCCTAACGCCATGCCACTTCTTGCCAACTGTGCTGCTTGTGCACGTCGACCGTCAGCGGAATCCGTTCTACCCCCTGGCTTTTGCAATGCGTGTGTTGCATCAAAAATGACAGGAGCATACTGCTTCATTTCATCCATACCTAGCATATCCACAACCAGGTTGTTGTAACCGAAACTAGAGCCTCGTTCGCACAAAATTATTTTGTCATTTCCTGCTTCCATAAATTTTGTAATGATGTGACGCATTTCATGTGGGGCTAAAAACTGTGGCTTTTTCACGTTGATGATGGCGTTCGTTTTAGCCATAGCGACAACCAAGTCTGTTTGACGCGCCAAGAATGCGGGTAGTTGAATAACGTCAACCACCTCAGCAACGGGGGCGGCCTGAGCAGGTTCGTGTACATCGGTAATTAATGGCACATCAAAGGTCGCTTTGATTTCTGCAAAAATTTCTAATCCCTTATCCATACCCGGCCCACGATATGAATTCACCGATGAACGGTTGGCTTTATCAAATGAGGCTTTAAAAACGTATGGGATCCCAAGTCTGCTGGTGATTTCTTTGTAGTGTTCAGCAATCCGCATGGCCATATCTCGGGATTCCAGAACATTCATACCGCCAAACAATACGAAAGGATTGTCGTTGGCAACCTGAATGTCACCAACAGCAATATTGTGCAAATTGTTCATAAATTACGCCTTTGAAATATTCAAGGGCGCAAGAATAGCAAGGCTGCATGCGCTTGGATAGAGCGCAAGTAGGGACAACGACTCCTAATTGATATTGATACAAGTAGAATTCTTATTGCTGCTAACAGCGTTATTAGAACAACGTAAATGCATAATTATGCACTGATATATCGGCTTTATTTTTTTGCCGGTGACCGCTAAACCACTCAGTACGTAGCAATTCGTTTACAAGGCCTTAAATTCTGCAGAATTTCGTGTCATTCCAACAGGATAAAACTAGCCTAGCGCCACAATAACCCGTAAAATACGCGGTTCGATTTTGCTCCATTTTTTCGACTAACCTCTTTAGGTTGTTCCCAATTAAGAGCATTAACAAATTGCATTGCTTTTCCATGAGCAAAGATTTCACATCAAAGGTAAGTACACGGCGTTATGACTAAAAAACTTTTTATTAAAACTTGGGGCTGTCAGATGAACGAGTATGACTCGCAGAAGATGGCTGATTTATTGGATTCGACCCATGGATATCAAGTTGCTGACACCGCGGAAGAAGCCGACATCATTCTACTCAATACGTGTTCTATCCGCGAAAAAGCCCAAGAGAAAGTGTTTCATCAATTGGGGCGCTGGAAAAACCTCAAACAAGATAAGCCTGAATTAATTATTGGTGTTGGTGGCTGCGTGGCATCGCAAGAAGGCCAGGTGATTCGTCAGCGCGCGCCATTTGTAGATTTAGTCTTTGGACCGCAAACGCTGCACCGTTTGCCAGAAATGATTAATCAGATCAAAGGCGGTAGTTCCTCCGTTATTGATATTAGCTTCCCTGAAATAGAAAAGTTTGACCGCTTACCAGAACCAAAAGCGGAAGGCCCAACTGCGTTTGTTTCAATTATGGAAGGTTGCTCAAAATACTGTACTTTCTGCGTGGTACCTTATACCCGCGGTGAAGAAGTCAGTCGTCCAGTTGATGACGTACTGCTTGAAGTCGCTCAGCTAGCTGAACAAGGTGTACGTGAAGTCAATTTGTTAGGTCAAAACGTGAATGCGTTTCGTGGCCCACATCATGATGGCGCGATTTGTACTTTTGCTGAGTTACTAGAAATGGTTGCCTCTATCGATGGTATTGACCGTATTCGTTACACTACATCACATCCCGTTGAGTTCACTGACGATATCATTGATGCTTACGCGACTATCCCTGAATTAGTTGATCATTTACACCTACCCGTACAGTCAGGCTCAGATCGCGTCTTGAATTTAATGAAGCGAGGCCATACTGCAATAGAATACAAGTCGAAGATTCGTAAGCTTAGGAAGATTCGTCCTAACTTAAGTATGTCTTCAGACTTCATCATCGGTTTTCCAGGTGAAACTGACGCTGATTTTGAAGCGACAATGGATTTGATCCAAGCCATGGATTTCGATTTGAGCTTTAGCTTTATTTACAGTGCACGTCCGGGTACGCCGGCAGCGGATTTACCCGACGATGTGTCCGAAACAACGAAAAAAGAGCGTTTACAGTTGTTGCAAAATCGAATCACCCAGCAAGCGTTGCGTATTGCCCGGAATATGATCGACAGCGAACAACGAGTATTAGTAGAAGGCCCGTCTAAAAAGAACCCGATGGAGCTTTCTGGACGTACTGAAAATAACCGAGTGGTTAACTTTGAAGGCACACCGGATATGATTGGCGGTTTTGTAGATGTAAAAATCACAGATGTGTTTGCCAACTCATTACGCGGAGATGTGCTACGCAAAGAAGCCGATATGAATTTACGCATCAATGTGGCACCTCAGGCCATATTGGCCAAGCAAACGAATAAAACCGATGCCTTAGGCGTTGCGCAGTTTGTACCAGCACATTGATAAACATTAAATAACCGAGAGATACCGATTGAGCAAACTTACCAGTAATGAAATTGTGTTAGAGCCATCTGACTTAAAACGTTTGGCCAGTTTATGTGGACCGTTTGATGACAATATCAAACAAATTGAGCGCCGCCTTGGGGTAGAAATTACCTATCGCAGCAATGAATTTAAAGTGACAGGCCAACCACTGCAATCAAGTGGTGCGGCCCAGTTACTTAAGTTGTTGTATATTGAAACCCAACCAGTGCGCGGCGAAATCCCTGATTTAGAATCTGATCAGGTTCATCTTGCGATCCAAGAGGCTAAATGTCTTGAGCGCGCAGAAGCAGGCCATTACGGTAAAGAAGTGCATATCAAAACCAAACGGGGTGTCATAAAACCGCGCAACCCAAATCAGTCAAAATATGTATCGGATATCTTAACCCACGATATCAGCTTTGGTATTGGGCCAGCTGGTACCGGTAAAACCTATCTTGCGGTTGCCGCAGCGGTCGATGCTTTAGAGCGTCAAGAGATCCGCCGTATTCTGCTCACTCGTCCTGCAGTAGAAGCTGGCGAGAAGTTAGGCTTTTTACCTGGTGATTTATCCCAAAAAGTCGACCCTTATCTGCGCCCTCTTTATGATGCATTGTTCGAAATGCTTGGTTTTGAAAAAGTCGAAAAATTGATTGAACGCAATGTTATTGAGGTAGCCCCATTAGCTTATATGCGCGGGCGCACACTTAATGATGCTTTTATTATTCTCGATGAAAGCCAAAACACAACAGTAGAACAAATGAAGATGTTTTTGACGCGTATCGGTTTTAATTCCAAAGCGGTGATCACAGGGGACATTACCCAAGTTGATTTACCACGAGGAACGCGCTCGGGTCTTCGTCACGCCATTGAAGTATTAAAGGATGTTAACGATATTTCATTTAACTTCTTTAACGCCAACGACGTGGTGCGCCATCCTGTGGTTGCTCGAATCGTTATGGCCTACGAAGACTACGAAACCCAGCAAGAACGTATCCGTATTCAAAAGAAAGCTGAACATACTCAGCAACAAAGCGACAACTTATGAGTGCAATTGTTGATCTGCAAGTTGCTAGTGATGCCGCCAATTTACCCAGCGCTGATGATTTTCAGCGTTGGTTAGACGCGGTCCTTGCACATCAGCAGCTGCCAGAGCATGAACTTACCGTACGGATTGTGGATTCACAAGAAAGCCAAGAGCTGAATCATACCTACAGAGGAAAAGACAAACCGACTAATGTGTTGTCTTTTCCTTTTGAAGCCCCACCGGGTTTAAGCTTGAACTTATTGGGTGATTTGGTCGTTTGCGCCGACGTTGTAACCCACGAAGCCCAAGAACAACATAAAAAATTACACCATCATTGGGCACATATGATCGTTCACGGAGCCTTGCATTTACTTGGCTTTGACCACATTAACGATGACGAAGCACATGAGATGGAAGCGTTAGAGGTTGATATACTTAAACAGTTTTCGATTGACGACCCTTACCAAGATCAATGATGATAGCCACTCAAACCATAATTTAACGAGATCATGAGCGAAGATAACCCCCCCTCTACTAGCGGTTCTGCCAACAAAGGTTGGTTGGATAAAATAGTCCAATCATTCACGGGAGAACCGAAAAGCAAAGACGAACTCTTCTCTGTCATCACTGATGCAGAACAACGAGAAGTCATCAACCAAGAAACTCGCGAGATGATCGAAGGGGTCATGGAAGTCAGTGAGATGCGTGTTAGAGAAATCATGATCCCTCGCGCTCAAATGACCACCATTGACATTACCGAGACCGTAGATAAATTTTTACCGATCATGTTGGACTCAGCGCACTCTCGTTTTCCTGTCATCAGTGAAGATAAAGATCATATAGAAGGGATTATCCTCGCTAAAGATTTACTAAAGTACGCATTTCTTCCGGGCAAAGAGTTTGAGCTCAAGCAGGTGCTTCGCCCGGCGGTGATTGTGCCTGAAAGTAAACGGGTTGATGTACTGCTTAAAGAGTTCCAACAAAAGCGCTTTCATATGGCCATTGTGGTGGATGAATACGGCGGTGTTTCTGGCTTAGTGACTATCGAGGATATTCTCGAGCTGATCGTCGGTGAAATTGAAGATGAGCATGACGCTGAAGAAACCAATACCGATAATATACGCGCCTTAAATAAACATACTTATTCAGTCAAAGCGCTAACAGAATTAGAGGATTTCAACGAGTTCTTTAAAACTGATTTTGACGAAGAAGAAGCCGATACCATAGGTGGGATTGTGCTAAAAGCGTTTGGTCATATGCCCATGCGCGATGAGAAAGTCAGTATAAATGGTTTCGTTTTTACGGTTACTAACTCTGATGCCAGACGCCTTATTCAATTAAAGGTTACCCTTCCCCACAGCGAAGATTAGGTGCCATAACGCACATGTTATATATTTTATCATTGTTATTTGGAGCGAGCTTAACCCTAAGCTACGCTCCTTTTTCGTATTGGGCAGTGATGCCCATCGCTCTCACGGCTTACTTATGTGTCTTATACAAAGCCCGCCCAGAGCAAGCCGCTAAATTAGGCTTTAGTTTTGGTTTAGGCTGGTTTGGAGCGGGTATCAGTTGGGTGCATGTGAGCATCGCCGATTTCGGTGGCTTGCCTCTGGCAGGTTCAATTGGCCTAATGGTATTACTGTGCAGTTATTTAGCCCTGTATCCCATGCTATTCAGCAAATTAGCCAAGCGATATTTTACGCCTGCAGTATGGGGCCTTGCACTGCCTTTCGTTTGGTTGCTGTGCGAATGGGCAAGAGGCATATTTTTAACTGGTTTTCCGTGGCTTTCCATTGGCTATAGCCAGATATCAAGTCCTGTGGCAGGTTGGATCCCTGTAATAGGCGAGTTTGGTGTTGCCGCGTTACTCATGGCGCTTTGTGCTTCATCTGCTGTGTGGTTTATGAATAAGCGTTATATGGCGCCTATCGTGTTGGCGATGTTCGTTTACCTCAGTGGCTGGACCTTGAACCAGTACAATTGGGTCTCCTCTGTTGATAAGCCGGTTAAGATAGCCATGGTGCAAGGTAACATAGCCCAAGACATACGCTGGGCGCCTGAGCAAGACTGGCCCACCATGCAGAAATATCTTGAGCTAACAGAAGCACATTGGGAAAACCAAGTCATTATTTGGCCTGAAGCCGCGATACCGCAACTTGAGCCGATAGCCGTAGATTACTTGATGCAACTTGATCAAGAGGCCGCAGAGCACGGCGTAGGTTTACTGACCGGCATAGTTAACTACAATTTTGAAACGCGTCAAGCGTACAACAGCATTATTGGTGTTGGCCTTAAAGAGGCTACGGATAGCGAGGGGCACTATCATTATCCGCAAGCTAATCGTTTCGATAAACACCATTTATTGCCAGTCGGTGAGTTCATTCCGATGGAAGATTGGTTACGAGGGTTAGCGCCCATATTTGATTTACCAATGTCGTCATTCACCCGAGGCGATTACCAACAGGCAAATTTAGTGGCGAATGGCTATCATTTTGCGCCTGCCCTGTGTTTTGAAATCGCGTTTCCTGGGCAAATCCGACAAAACCTGTACGCCGATACTGACTTTATTATTACTGTGAGTAACGACGCATGGTTCGGCCATTCACATGGCCCTGCACAACATTTAGAGATTGCACAGGTCCGTGCAAAGGAATTCGGGCTACCAGTGCTACGTTCAACGAACAACGGCATTACTGCATTTATCGACGCAAACGGCGAAGTACAAAGCCGGTTACCTCAGTTCGAGACTGGCGTGTTAAATGATGAAATACAAAAAGTCACTGGAATTACGCCCTATCGTTATTTAGGCGACCTTGGGGCATGGCTGTTAAGTCTGCTAGGCCTTTTGATTGCAATTCGATTTAATCACACAGCTTAATAAAGTACTCAAGCCGCATTAGATTTTTCAGACATGTAGCGCGTTTTTTTAACGCGCTATCGCTAGGGACTTTTTTGAATTGTGATGAACAACTATCTCCCACTCACCTACCCAAACCAGTTTCTAATCTTTGCGACTGGCGTAAGCACAATGGCGTTTCCTGCTAATACCAATACAAATCCAAACACCGTGTTGGCGTGCCATAGGAATCCTTCAAAAATGGTGCTCAAGATCACAGCCACAATTGGGAATAATACAATCGAATAACTGGCTTTTTCAGGGCCAATATCTCGCAATAATAAAAAGTAACACGCAAACGCAATCACTGTGCCGAACAACGACAGATAAAGCAAAGAGATAACGTAGCTAGGCTCAGTAGAAAAGGTAAATTGCGCATCACTGAGTAACACCACACCAACAAGGGCTAACGTGCCATACAGCATCCCCCATGCGTTACCTTGCATAACACCCACGTGATTGGATGAATTGCGTACGCTCGCCATGTTGCCCAATGACGCTAAAAAGGTACCGCCAAGGGCAAGGCCCAAACCAAGCATGGCATCACTGGAAAAATCGAGATCTTTTATGTCAGGCCAAAACAGAGCGACTAAACCAACTACCCCAAGCAAGGCACCAATATAAATACGATTAGCGATACGTCGTCCAAAGAACAAACGTGTGTTGACTATGTTCATTAACAGTAGGGTTGAAAACGCAATAGAAGACATAGCAGAGGTGAGGTAATTTTGTGCCCAATATAAGATTAAATAATTTAGGCCAAAATTGCACAAGGCCAGTACCATAAAGAAGCCATGATCTGTCATTGAAAACCGCATGTTCATACCTTTAAACATGCAGTAGCACCACATAACAAAGGCGGCTATAGCGAATCGATAGACCAACGAAACCTGCGCAGGCACATCCCCAAGCTGAAACTCAATCGCCAACCACGTCGAGCCCCAAATAAGAACTGTCACAATATACAAAATAACGCTTTTCAAAGTGGCTAGTCCTCAAAATGGTGTCAGAAAATATCTGCGCGCAGGGTATCACGGTCAACTAGCTTGTACATGATAGCGTAGGTGGTATTAGTGCCTGTCGATTTTTTGGTTCAGGGCCATGCGCTCGGTGCAATCCAGACCCTTTCGGGTAAAAAACCTGTACATTTGATATAGATAACGTCAGCTTTGTTAACAATAAGCTGTATTAACCCGTTAAAGGGGTAAATTAAACATCCTAAAATAAGCATTCTGGTAAATATACCTACCGTAAGTGCTTTTTTGCTGTAAATCTTTGTGACATAAAAGCCAATATTCTGCGACTAAATTTACATAACTTTCTACTATTATGACTAAACTAACAGCGAAGTATTAAGTCTAATTCTCTGCTATTAGCAATTTTCCATTATAAATCAATGGTTAAAATATAGTGCTGCTAGGCCACTAATGCCAATTTACTTGGTTTGATTATTGCTTAATAACGCTAAATGCATTTTTGCTACTTTTAACTAGTAACGGATAAAAGTACATATGCAGCAAAGAAGGAGCAACGGATGTTGACGACGCTAACAGATAAAAAAACTGCAGCCATACTTGCCAAGGATGGCTTTGAACAATGTGAATTAGTAGAAACCCGTGACGCCCTTACTGAGGCAGGAGTTGATGTGCACATTATCTCACTTGAGCCTGGGACTATAATCGGCTGGAACGGCAGCAAATGGGGTATAGAGGTGGATGTCGATAAGGTCGTGTCAAAAGTCTCAGCTGATGATTATGACGCACTTATTTTACCCGGCGGCTTGTTCAACCCAGATGCGCTGTTGCAAGACAGAGACGCGGTAGATTTTGTAAAGGCATTCTTTGTGGATGCTAAGCTCAAGCCCGTGGTTGCCATCAATCAAGGTACGTGGATGTTGCTTGAAGCAGACGTTTTGAGAAACAGACTTGTCGCGTCATTTCCAACTGTTCTCAATCGCTTGCGAAACGCCGGTGCTAAGGTTGTTGACCGGGATCTCGTCGTCGACCAAGGTTTATATACCAGCCGAAGCTCCCACAATCTGGCCGCGCTGAACCAACAAGTTATTCAGCAGCTTACTAAACCACGGGTTCACTAGTGCAATAAACTTGATGATGCTCCACGGCGAGGGCTAGTTCGAGTGTCATATTCATGAATCTCGCAACTTTTCATTAGACAATAAAAAAGCGTACTGAAAGCACGCTTTTTATTTTTGACGATAAGGGTTAAAAATTACCTCATGCATCATGCAAGTAAATGGTTAGACGTACTCTACTTCAATGATTTCAAATTCAATCGCGCCCTTAGGCGTTTGAATGGTAACCACATCGTCTAACTGCTTACCGACTAACCCACGGGCGATGGGCGAGCTGACTGAAATAAGGTTATTCTTAATGTCTGCCTCATCATCACCCACAATCTTGTAAGTAATTTCGTCGTCAGTTTGCAAATTTAAAATGGTAACTGTCGTGCCAAAAATAACCTTTCCAGTGTTGGTCATTTTGGTGACATCGATAATTTGTATATTTGATAACTTACCTTCGATGTCTTGAATACGCCCTTCACAGAAGCTTTGCTGCTCACGCGCTGCATGATATTCAGCGTTTTCTTTTAAATCTCCGTGTTCACGGGCTTCCGCAATCGATTTAATAATTTCTGGACGTTTTACCGACTTTAAATGTTGTAGCTCTTCGCGCAGCATTTCTGCGCCTTTGGCCGTCATAGGGTATTGAGTCATTGATCAATAGCTCGCTTTATTTTTGTTTGTTGTTGTACATAAATAATAAATAAGTGCTGAGCGCAATAAATCAACGCCCAGCACCGAATTAATAAACGATTAAACTAAGCGCTTATGTAATTCTTGTACTGAATGCACTCTGGCACGATCGTCTGCTTTATTTGCATTAACCGTGGCAAATGCCGCATTCATAGTGGTGGTATAAGGAATTTTATTAAGCAAAGCTTCTCGACGAATATACACAGAATCATCGATTGCCTGGCGTCCTTCAGTGGTATTGATAATATAACAATATTCACCGTTTTTAATCGCATCTACGATGTTAGGACGACCTTCAGATAGCTTGTTCACAATCGAGCAAGGCACATCGGCTTTATTCAATACTTCAGCCGTTCCGCGAGTTGCTTCAAGGTTAAATCCTTTTGCGACCATGGCTCGGCCTAATTCGATAATACGATTTTTATCGTTAAGGCGAACAGAAAGCAATGCTTTCCCTCCTGCTGGAATGGGCTCACCCGCACCTAAATTTGCTTTGGCGTAAGCTTCTACGAAGGTATCACCTACTCCCATCACTTCGCCGGTAGAGCGCATTTCAGGGCCAAGCAAGGGGTCAACGCCTTGGAATTTAGCAAAAGGCAACACCACTTCTTTAACGCTGTAAAAAGGAGGAATGACTTCTTTGCTTAGACCTTGCGAAGCAAGAGACTGGCCAGCCATGGCGCGAGCACCAATTTTGGCGATGGGTAAACCTGTCGCTTTAGACACAAACGGTACAGTACGAGCAGCACGAGGGTTTACTTCAATTAAGTATACCTCGCCGTCTTTTACTGCGAATTGGGTGTTCATTAAGCCGACAACACCTAATTCCAAAGCCATCGCTTTTACTTGTTCACGCATGACGTTTTGAATGTCATTGCTAAGTGAATAAGGCGGAAGCGAACATGCCGAGTCACCTGAGTGCACACCTGCTTGTTCGATGTGCTCCATAATACCGCCAATCATGACTTCTTTGCCGTCACAAATAGCGTCCACATCCACTTCAATCGCGTCATCTAAGAAACGGTCGAGCAATACAGGTGAGTCATTAGAGACTTTAACCGCATTGTTTAAATAACGTTTCAAGTCTTTTAAGTCATACACGATTTCCATCGCGCGCCCGCCAAGTACATAAGAAGGACGGACAACCAATGGGAAACCAATTTTCTCAGCCGCTAGCAACGCTTCTTCAAGATTGCTTACCGTCGCATTCGCTGGTTGCTTAAGATTTAACTTGTTGACCATTTTCTGGAAACGTTCACGATCTTCTGCTTTATCAATCGCATCAGGTGAAGTACCAATGATTGGTACGCCAGCAGCTTCTAAATCACGCGCTAACTTAAGCGGGGTTTGACCACCGTATTGCACAATAACGCCAACGGGTTTCTCGATACGTACAATTTCAAGTACGTCTTCTAAGGTCACTGATTCAAAGTACAAACGGTCTGATGTATCATAATCGGTAGAAACCGTCTCAGGGTTACAGTTGACCATGATAGTTTCGTAGCCATCTTCACGCATTGCTAAGGCAGCATGAACACAACAATAATCAAATTCAATACCTTGACCAATACGGTTGGGGCCGCCACCGATAACCATAATTTTATCTTTATCAGTCGGATTTGCTTCGCATTCTTCATCGTAGGTTGAGTACATATACGCAGTGCTAGAGGCAAACTCAGCGGCACAAGTATCAACACGCTTGTAGACAGGATGAATATCAAAGCCACGGCGTATTTCGCGCACATCACCTTGGTCGACACCGGTCAAATCCGCAATACGCGCATCAGAGAACCCTTTACGCTTCAATCTGTTCATTAATGTGGCATCTATACCAGATAAACCGATGTTCGCGACATTTTGTTCTTCTTTGACCAGATCTTCTATTTGCACCAAGAACCAACGATCAACATTCGTTAAGGCAAAAATCTCTTCGATATCCATGCCCATACGCATAGCATCTGCTATGTACCAAATGCGCTCTGCGCCTGGCTCGCGCAGTTCGCGAATGATGGTCGCTTTGTTCTCTGGGTCGGTGTAATCGATAATAGAATCAAATCCGTTTACGCCAACTTCTAGTCCCCGTAGTGCTTTTTGTAATGATTCTTGTTGGTTACGGCCAATAGACATGACCTCACCTACTGACTTCATTTGAGTCGTTAGTCGATCATTTGCACCAGCAAATTTTTCAAAGTTAAAACGAGGGATTTTTGTCACAACATAGTCGATGGCCGGCTCAAACGAAGCAGGTGTTAAACCACCTGTAATATCGTTGGCAAGTTCATCCAAGGTGTAACCAATGGCGAGCTTCGCCGCTACTTTTGCAATGGGGAAGCCCGTCGCTTTGGATGCCAAAGCAGATGAACGAGATACACGGGGGTTCATTTCGATAATAACTAAACGACCAGTTTGTGGGTCAACACCAAATTGAACATTTGAACCCCCCGTTTCAACGCCAATCTCACGCAATACGGCCATAGCGGCATTACGCATGATTTGAAATTCTTTATCGGTAAGTGTCTGCGCTGGCGCAACCGTAATCGAATCACCGGTATGGACACCCATGGCGTCAAAGTTTTCGATAGTACAAACGATAATACAGTTATCTGCTTTATCCCGTACTACCTCCATTTCATACTCTTTCCAACCAATCAATGATTCATCAATCAACAGTTCAGACGTAGGTGACAAATCAAGACCACGACGACAGATTTCTTCAAACTCTTCGACGTTATAAGCAATACCACCACCGCTGCCACCCATGGTGAAAGACGGGCGAATAATACAGGGGAAACCAATACGCGTAGATACATCAAATGCTTCATCTAAGCTATGAGCAATTTCAGCGCGTGGACATTCAAGACCAATAGATTTCATTGCTTTATCAAAACGTTCGCGATCTTCCGCTTTATCAATAGCATCTGCTGTAGCGCCAATCATTTCAACACCGAATTCGGTGAGTACGCCGTGTTTATCCAAATCTAACGCACAGTTAAGTGCGGTTTGTCCGCCCATGGTTGGCAAAATGGCATCAGGACGTTCTTTTTCAATAATTTTTCTAACCACTTCCCAATGGATAGGTTCGATGTAGGTAGCATCGGCCATTTCAGGGTCGGTCATTATGGTTGCAGGGTTAGAGTTAACTAAAATAACTCGATAACCTTCTTCACGCAGTGCTTTACACGCCTGCGCACCTGAATAGTCGAATTCACAGGCCTGGCCGATGACGATCGGTCCAGCACCAATAATTAAGATACTTTTTATGTCGGTACGTTTTGGCATTGTGCTTGTTACTCTAAATTTGGGGCTTAAGGGTCGTCTTAGCGTGTTGCTTGCATCAATTCAATGAAGTGATCAAACAAAGGTGCCGCGTCATGAGGGCCTGGGCTCGCTTCAGGGTGTCCCTGGAAGCTAAACGCGGGCTTATCATTACGATGTATACCTTGTAATGACTGGTCAAACAGTGACACATGGGTAACATCTAAATTGTCCGGCATCGATTGTTCATCAACAGCAAAACCGTGGTTTTGGCTGGTGATCATGACGCGCTGACCAAGAATGTCTTTCACTGGGTGGTTAGCACCATGATGACCGAATTTCATTTTTACGGTATTTGCACCACTGGCTAACGCCAATAACTGATGCCCTAAACAGATACCAAAAATAGGCAGGTTTTTATCGAGCAAGGTCCTAATGGCTTCGATTGCATAAACGCACGGCTCAGGATCACCAGGGCCGTTGGATAAAAACACGCCATCTGGGTTTAACGCCAGTACATCCTCTGCGGTAGTTTTAGCAGGTACCACCGTTAATCGACAGCCTCTGTCTACTAACATACGTAAAATGTTGTGTTTGGCACCAAAATCGTAGGCAACGACATGAAACGCTAAATCAGTTTGCTTTTCGTTAAAGCCTTGGCCGAGTGTCCATGAACCGTCAGTCCAACTGTAAACTTCGTCAGTGGTCACTTCTTTGGCAAGATCCAAACCTTTCAAACCAGAGAATGCTTTTGCCTTCTCAAGGGCCAATTCTTTATCAAGACTAATGTCAGAGCTTGAATCAACCGCGATAATGCAGCCATTTTGCGCGCCTTTATCACGTAAAATACGCGTTAAACGGCGAGTGTCGATATCTGCGATACCAAGAATGTTATTTACGCGAAGATATTCAGACAACGATTGTTCATTACGGAAATTACTCGCTAGCAGCGGTAAATCTCTAATAATGAGGCCTTTAGCCCACACTTTTGTTGATTCACAATCTTCGCTATTGGTACCGGTGTTACCAATATGGGGATAGGTTAAAGTTACGATTTGTTCTGCGTAAGAGGGATCAGTAAGAATTTCCTGATAACCTGTCATTGAGGTGTTAAACACCACTTCACCAACAGACATACCAGTCGCTCCGATAGCCGTGCCATTGAAAACAGACCCATCTTCTAGCACTAAAAGGGCGGAATTAGCCAAGTCAACCTCCGAATATAGTTAACCTAAGGTGTTTACACGGGCAATGTGCAAAAACCTATAAAAAACGGGCTGTAACTAGTTGAATTACATCCCGCTTTACCGTATTTGCAGCTATTAATTCCGTGGATTTATTAAAAACCCACTAAAATTTGGCAAATTCGCAATAATATACATGAAAGCCAGATTAAGGTCTATTCCCAATTAGAAAAATAGTTAAAACAGTGCTTTCAACCACATTTGCTACACTAAGGGTTAAAACCCTAAGTTATGCTCACTCAATGCTGGACGTATCAGGCTAGGCCCAATACATCTTGCATATCATAGAGCCCTGCGGGTTTATTCTTAAGCCAAACAGCGGCTTTAACAGCACCATTAGCAAACGTCAGCCGGCTTGAGGCTTTATGGGTCAATTCAATTCGCTCACCAATATCTGCAAACAGTGCAGTGTGCTCGCCCACTATATCCCCTGCCCTGACAGTAGCGAAGCCAATCGTTTTGTGGTCCCGCTCGCCCGTGTCACCTTCACGGCCATATACGGCACAGGTCGATAGGTCACGGCCAAGCTCATCAGCGATAACTTCACCTATGGCGACAGCGGTGCCAGATGGCGCATCTTTTTTAAATCTGTGATGGCCTTCTATAATTTCGATGTCTGCCGTATCCCCCATAACGCGCGCAGTTTGGCGAGCTAAATTGAGTAATAGATTAACCCCGATACTGTAATTAGCAGCAAAAACGATAGGAATATGCTGGCTCGCCCGTTGCAGAGCGTCTTTTTGCTGTTGGTTTAAACCTGTCGTGCCGATGACGACTGGCTTTTTTTGCTGGACACACAGGGCTAAATTGGCTTCGAGCGCTCCTGGGAGGGTGAAATCGATAACAATGTCAATTTGCGAAAAGTCAGCGGAATTGGCGTCAGTGACGGGGAGTCCACGCTGACCTATGCCCGCTAGTTCACCAACATCGACACCCATCATAGAAGAGCTTGCTCTGACAAATGCCGCGTTTAATGTTGCATTCTGCGATTGATCTATCGCTTCAATTAATACGCGACCCATTCGGCCGTTGGCCCCAAATATTGCAATTTTATTCATGCTGCTTGTACGTCAAAGTAATCTGTGACGACATTGTGCCTGATTTACATCAGGCTTTCAGCCATACAAACAGGTCAATCTATCATTTCTTATAATTGAATGAGATGAGTTGACTTAACTTCTTCCATTACGACGTAGGTATGAGTTTGAGTCACGCCTTTTATGGAGGCTAATTTTGAACCCAAAAATTTACAGTACTCATCCATGTTTTCAATACGGATTTTAATCAGGTAATCAAACTGTCCTGCGACCATAGCGCACTCAACAATTTCATCAATTTCGCTGACTTGTTGATTAAATTCTTTTACTGACTCAGTACTGGTACTGGCAAGTGAAAGCTGTACATAGGCCGTCAAATTAGCTTTCAACTTTTTAGGGTTTAAATGTGCAACGTATTTTTCTATATAGCCGTTTTTCTCTAAACGACGAACACGCTCTAAGCACGGTGTGGGGCTTAAATGTATTTGGTTGGCTAATTCTACGTTAGATATACGACACTCTCTTTGCAGTATATCGAGTATTTTAAGGTCAGTGCGGTCTAAGGTGTCTTGGCCTTTTTTCATTGTATTTGCCTTGTAGTAACACGATTTTATCGTTTTTAGTTTTGTTCATGCTAATCATAGACAGAATTAGTGTCAGGTAAATTACCCAAAAGGCTTAATTTAAGCAGCATTAACACTAATCATCCAGTGATAAGTGCTGCTTAAATCAACAACAACGGATAATATCAACCTTAAGTTTACTCTTTAAGATTTAGCAGCATCGCATTACCGCCTGTGGCAACGACGTTATCCGTCTTGGTTTTTTCTGTGGCAAAACGCAGCAAACTATAATCTGCTGACATACTTCCCACAAATGGGATGATTGCCCCCTTTCGCGCACCCAAAGCGCTAATAAGACCTGGGCTATTACTTCCTGCTACGCCTGCAATACCGTCGTTCAATAACAACGCCATTAGCTCTTTTTGCAAATCAGCACATCGCACGTTCGCCATCGGCACAAAGCTTTCTAACGCTTTGTAAACCGAGCTGGCACTGGCTGGCGTTTTCCCCAAATGAATAAGTACAATACTATTACCTGCTAACAAAGCTCCCATTGCTTGCACTAGGTTGGTAATTTCATCACCTTCTTTGAGCACAACTAAAAAGACACCGCGACCGTGCAACGATAGTTCGTTCGTTTCACCTGTTGGCCCTGGTAACGTTATTGGCTCACCAAAATTGTGCCGCGCTTGTGCAAACATACGTGCAGCTTGCTTTTGGCTCTCCGCTGGCATCGCTGAAAATGCCGGTAGATGTTGAGCGCCCGCGAAAGCATTCTCAATCAACTTAATGCGCTCGGTGATGGGCAAACCTTGCCAAGTACTTCGCCCGGCTTTGGCCACGCGAAGACTCATTTGGGTGTCTTTACTTAAGGTTGACGTCTCTGATATTTCGCTAGGTACTTCATCAACAACCGTCTCAGCAGCCCATAAATTAGTAAAACGTAATAAGTAGTGCGGACCACCGGCTTTGAAACCAGTACCTGATAAACCATGGCCCCCAAACGGGTTTACCCCAACGACCGCCCCGACCATATTCCGATTGATATAGGTATTACCGACATGTGTTTCAGCGTAAACCTTATCAGCGAATTCTTTGAGGCGACTATGCACACCCAGAGTTAAGCCATAACCTGTATCATTAATGTCTTTAAGAACACGGTCTAAGTCTTTGGCGTTATAGCGAACAATATGTAAGATTGGCCCAAAGACTTCGCGCTCTAATACATTAATGTGTTCAATTTCAAATACGTGGGGGCGAATATAAAAGCCTTTAACGTCTTTTGGTTCATTTGCTTTGGCAACAAGTTTGGCTTCTTTGGACATTTTTTCACAATGTTCTTGCAATGTAGTGAGCGCATTTGCATCAATAACAGGTCCAAGGTCTGTACTCAGTTTCCAAGGTTGACCTATTTGTAGGGTATCGAGCGCACCTTTTAGCATGTCAATCAAGTTATCTGCGATATCATTTTGTACATACAATACACGCAGCGCAGAACAACGCTGCCCAGCGCTTAAGAATGCAGATTGAATGACATCATCAACGACCTGCTCTGGTAGTGCTGTTGAATCCACCAACATGACATTTTGTCCGCCCGTTTCAGCTATAAAAGGCGGCAAGGTGGTTCCACGTTTGATCAGCTCTTTTTGAATACTTTGCGCTGTACCGGTAGAGCCAGTAAATGCGACCCCTGCAACCCTCTCATCAGCCATCAATAGTGGGCCAAGTTCGCGTCCAGAACCAGTTAGTAAGTGCAATACATCAGTAGGCACCCCTGCGCTGTGCATCAGCTGAATAGCTTGAGTCGCAATCAACGGCGATTGTTCTGCAGGTTTGGCCAAGACTGTATTACCTGCCACTAACGCGGCTGCAATTTGCCCAACAAAAATAGCTAACGGGAAGTTCCACGGGCTAATGCACACGAAAACACCTTGGCCTTGTTTTAACTTTGGTTGGGTTGGGCTATCGGATACCAAATGACGTACTTGTAACGCGTAATAGCGACAAAAATCAACAGCCTCACGCACTTCTGATATACCGTCGTTTAAGGTACGCCCAGCTTCAAAACTGATCAGTGCCGTCAGCTCTTCTGTCTGCGCTTCTAATAAATCAGCGACTTTTTCCATGATCTGCGCACGCTGATTAACCGGCGTAGATTGCCAAGCTGGTTGCGCTGCAGACGCCGCATTCATTGCTATATCTACATCTTTTGCGGAGGCATCGGTGCAGTACCCTATCACACTGTCAGTAGCGGCTGGTGAATACACAGGGTAAGCATTGTCAGTGCTCATCACGCCATTAATGATCGGTCCTGCCTGCCACTTTTTATCGGAAAAAGTACTCACTTGTTGGGCAACCGTATCAAACGCCAGCGGATCATCTAAATCAATACCCCGAGAATTATCACGCTTTTCACCGAAGGCGTTGAAGATATCCTGAGCTAGGGGGATCTGAGTATTGCGCTTGCCCTGGGCTTTACCAATGGTTGTTTCAACACTCTGCACCAGGTTCGAAGCGGCGATTTTGCCATCTAAGAATTGATTAACAAACGAACCGTTTGCCCCGTTCTCGAGTAATCGGCGCACTAAGTAAGGTAGTAAATCTTTATGTACACCTACTGGGGCGTAAACTCTTAGGGGTAACTCACGCCCAATTGTTTCTCTGATTTGGCCATAAAGTAAATCCCCCATACCGTGTAGACGCTGAAACTCAAAACTACTGGTGTCGTCTCCCGCCATTTCCAAAATTAGCGCTACGGTATAGGCGTTGTGCGTTGCAAATTGTGGGTAGATGCAATCCCGGTTATCGAGCAATTTTCCAGCACAAACTTGATAACTCAAGTCAGTGTGAACTTTTCGAGTAAAAACCGGAAATTCACTTAGCCCCATTTCTTGAGCATGTTTAATCTCTGCATCCCAATATGCGCCTTTTACTAAACGAACCATCAATGTGCGTTCACTGGCTTTCGCTAATTCGACCAACCAGTCCACTACAAAAAGTGCTCGTTTCTGATACGCTTGCAGCACAAAACCCAATCCGTTCCAGTTCGCTAACTCGGGTGCAAATGCCAATGCTTGGAACACATCAAGTTCAATGTCCAAGCGAGCTGCCTCTTCTGCATCAATGGTAAAACCGATATTGAATTTTTTAGCTTCAAGCGCCAGAGACAATACACTAGGCAGTAATTCGTCGATGACCAATTGGTGATGACTGAATTCATAACGTGGGTGCAATGCACTGAGCTTAACCGAGATCCCGTCCGCTAGATTGACATCGCTCTCATCGTTACTGTGCCCAATGGAACGAATAGCTGATAAGTAGGCTTCGTAATATTTCTTGGCATCTTTGTAGGTTCTCGCCCCTTCCCCTAGCATATCAAATGAGAAGCGAGTACCTTCTACATTGCCTTTTCTACCACGCTTTGCTGCTTCTTTAATGTCCCGACCCAATACGTATTGCTGCCCCATAAATTTCATGGCCTGCAATGTCGCCCCGCGCACAACAGGCTCACCCACACGCTGAATGAGCTTACGAAACCAGCTGCTTGGCTCTTCATTGATACCCGGCTCTTTACCCAGTATTTTACTGGTAAGCGATAAGCCGACGCTTGCAGCATTGACCAGTAACTCTTCAGAGTTACCTATGTGCTCTCCCCACTGGCCAAGGTGGATTTTCTCAGCAATAAGCCGGTCCACAGTATAGCTATCAGGCACCCGCAATAGTGCTTCTGCCAAACACATCAACACGACACCTTCATGACTCGATAAACTGTATTCTTGTAGGAAGGCGTCAAATAAACCCTGCTTATCGGGGTTCGCTCGACACTGCTCTACGAATGATAACGCCGTTGCATGTACGTTATTGCGTGCCTCTTCACTCAATGGATTGGTATTGAGCATATATTCAACACTTTCCCCCTCATTGAGGTAAGTATTAGTGCGAATAGTTTGGCGTATTGATGGTAAGTTTGCCTGCAACATAGGAAATCTCAGTCGTGTTTATAAGGTGATAAATTGGCCACAGCGGCAACCCTCTGGATTATGTGCTGTACCTTGTTGTTTGACCCCAATTGATTTAAAGAAAAGTCATAGTAGTTTTGCGCGCATTTTATGCTTGAAAATAGAGAATATGCTACTTTATTTTCAGTAAAAACAGCCAAATATCAGTGTGAAACTTCCATTTGATGGATTATTAGACTGGTAAGAGGTGTTTACCATGGTGAAATTGACTAATTGTCGAGCTACTGTTCAGGCATTTACTCCTAGCAACGCAGAAAATAATGGTGAAAATTCGACAATAAGAAGACAAATACTTAATTCCTCTTGAGTTGTGCTTAATCGCCAGTAACAATATTCTGTATATTTCCATTTTTAGTATTCATTATTCGAGCCAAAATATGACACACAACAAAACATTGGTCTGGGATCTTCCCTTACGCATTTTTCATTGGGCCCTTATACTGCTGATTTTTGCACAATGGCTAACGGCTGAAGTATTAGATGGCTACATAGATTTACACGCTAAATTTGGTTACAGTTTACTTGGCTTGGTGATATTTCGATTAATTTGGGGATTTGTTGGGCCAAAACATGCGCGGTTTAGTTCATTTTTACGCGGACCCAGTGCAATTTTTCATTACAGCCGTACATTGATAACTCGCCATCCATCTACCTACACTGGCCACAATCCACTCGGCGCGTTAATGGTGCCCGCTATTTTGATTGTGGTTGGCACTCAGGCAATTAGTGGTCTGTTCGTCACCGATGATGTGTTATTCACTGGGCCTTATTACTCCAGCGTATCTGATGAAACACAAGGTACCATGCAGTGGCTGCATCACACCTTGTTCGATGTATTGTTGGTGATTATTGGTTTACACATTAGTGCTATTTTAAGTTACGAACTATTGCTTAAGAAGCCCTTAATTGGTGCGATGCTTCATGGGCAGAAAAATGTGCAAGCGAAAAGCGGGATTAATCATTCAAGACTGATATTAGCGTTAGTACTGGCGCTCGTTATCTGTGCCTTCATATATTGGTTGGTTGTTGTTGCTCCGCCCGAAGTGGAACTTGATTATTACTATTGATAACTGACCTTTCATGAAAGCATTTAACGAGATAGGCGAATACGGCATCCTTGAATAAGTGTATTCGTTAACATCTTTTTTCCTAAACCATTTAAGTAATCAAGCACGTTTCTGTTCGCAATAGTAAGGTATCATTTCACTATTAGGCATTTAACCGCCTCACTTTACTCCACCAATTCGAACGTGACGTTTACCTGTGCAGCGGTGTTAATTTGGCCTGGTAGTGAATCACTTGATTTGCTCATCATCATCACTTCACGACCTCTGGGCATGGGTGAATAACCACTATTTTCACTGATCGAGATAACTTTACCTAGTTTGGCGCCTAAGGTTTTTGCCATACGAGAGGCCCGTAATTTTGCATCTTTCAGTGCCAATTCTAGCGCTGCTAAATACTGCGGTTGTGGATCTTCAACAACATAATTGAAGCCATCAATACGGCTCGCTCCCGTCGTTAACACCGCATCAATCACTTGGTCGTATAGTGAAATATCGCGCAAAGTGAAGTTAATTTCTCTTGAAAGCTTAAAGCCTTTTTGAATGCGTTGATTATTACTGTGTTCGTACCAAGGATTCAGCTGAACACGCATTGATTGCACGTCTTTTTTGTCAACACCAAAGGCCAACACACTGCTGATAATGGTTTGGGTTTTGTCTGCGACGACACTGTTTAAATCTTGTACCCGCTCTCCTTGCTCCTCTACATAAACACTGAACTGGAACAGGTCTGGCACACTTGCCACATTCGCTTGGCCACTAACACTAATTTGATGCACTTTGTCCTCAGTACTAGCAGCGCTCATTGGACTAAAACTTAATGCGGCGCTTGACGCCAATAGAGTAACAATAGCAAACACGTTTTTCATATTATTTCCTTTACATCGCGATGGGTCATAATCGCTGAATTTCAACGATTGAATTATCTATTTGGGTGAATGAATACTCACTGAATCAACTGATTACCCTTGCTTAACAGAAGTTGCTAGCGAGTAGCGCAGGCACTTATATGATTATCTAACAACAGGTAATCTTTCATCTGCACCCCACTCACTCCATGAACCGTCATAAACTTGTATATTCTGATACCCTGCTTCATTAGCCGCCAAGGCTAAGACACAGGCTGTTACGCCAGAGCCACAGCTGAACATTAAATTATCGTTCTCACGAACCCCTAACGCATCGAATCTAGCCTGCAGTTGTAGGGGGGGTAGCAATCGACCATTTTCAATACAGTCACTAAAAGGTAAATTCAACCCATTGGGCATATGGCCGCTACGTAGGTGGGGTCTCGGCTCTTCTACCTTTGCATAAAACCTATCCGCTGAACGCGCGTCTATAACATGACAATTAGGTGCATCAAGTGCTGCTAAAACACCGTTAGCATCTATCACTTTTTGTGCATGAAATTGACTTATAAAGTCTCCCTCTTGCTTCTCTAACGACAACTGTTCAACACATTTGAAGCCCGCTTTTTGCCATGCAGGAAAGCCACCATTTAACACGTAGACTTCCTTGTGGCCCATGCATTTAAACATCCACCACACGCGGGGTGCGCTAAACAAGCCCTGATTATCATAAACAATCACGATACTGTCTTTATTCACACCAAGTTTTCGCACTTCTCGCTGAAATAACTCTGGGCTGGGCATAGTGTGAGGTAGTGAACTAGATGGGTCGCAAATCTGATGTTCAAAATCAAATACTTGTGCTTTTGGTATATAGCCGGCAGGGGCTGGTTCTGGCTCACCTGTGGTGATCACATTCATTGTACTCATGAAAACCATCGTGTTGGCATCATCCAAATGCGCATTTAACCATAGTGGGCTTACGAGGGCTGAAGTGTCTTGCACTGGGTTCTCCATTATAAAAATCGGGTCAATAGATCAACGTTATTTTAGGCATCTTTTAGCTGTTACGTGCTAATGAACTTTTCGCATTATTGACCACTATACACGATCGTTCTACCCGATGCGGATTAGCACACTTCATCAATTTGTAATCACGATAATGTTTATCATTCAACAAGTAAGCGCGTATTTGATTAAAGTGTGGTTCATCTATGTGTATCAAAACAGAAGTAAACTGCACTATATAAGTGCAACTTAATTTGCAATTAGCATCCCACAATAATTTACTAATATTTATTCCTTAAATTACAAAGCCTTAAAGAGACATTTCACACTGACCATTTGGTCAAATAATTGCAATGAATTCTGCCATCTTGACTAGACTTTATCAGTCAACAGCAACGGACACATTTATGAACATCGTACAACACATTCGTCGCCACATTTATAAACGCCACTTTAATGTGCACACCAATTCGAACTCGACGCTCAAAAATAAACGGCATATTAATCGTTACGTGAATCACTATTTTCAACTTTTCGTTTTCGTTGGGTATACCCTGATCCCCTTTGCTACGAAGGCAGACGCACCAATAAAGACCAAGCCTCATTGGTTTGAATCATTTAAGCAACAGGCTAGTAACACAGACCTATACAACTTTTTATATGCGCTACCAAAAGGAGGTGACCTTCATCATCACCTTGGCGGCTCGGGGTTCAGTCATTGGTGGTACACCCTTGCTACTGATGAAAAAACTAACGGTGGATATCGCTATTACACCAAGGTGTATATCAAACAATGTCATGGCTATGGCAATAATGAGTTTGGCCGTAATCCGCAATTATTGTTATTCAAGACCATTCAACATAGCCACTATGCAGCGCTGAATGATTGCGAGAAAAGCGAATATCGCGATCTCGTCACATTGTCGGACGAACAAAAATCTGCATGGATGAACAGCATTAGATTAGACAAGCCGTTTGAAGGACGGGCTGAATTTTTTGAAAAGCATTGGTCTCGCCTAGGCGATCTGAATCGCAATCCAATCATAATGGCAGAATTATTGGTGAAAAATATGCAAGCTTTTGCAAAAGAAGGGTTGCGCTACATTGAAGCGCAAACCAATGCCAAAGGCGGCGTAAATCCAGATGGCTCTCAATATTCACCCGATGAAGTAGTCGATATTTTCCGTCAACGGTTAGCTCAAGAAGATGCCATCGCCACAGGTGTCACCGCCCGACTGCAATATGCGTTATTGCGCTTCTTACCTAATGCGGAGCAAGAACTTGAATGGATATATCGCTTTGTTGATAAGCATAGAGACATCTATGTTGGTATCAATATGGTCGGCCGAGAAGACAACGATAAAGGGTATCCTTTACGGTTTTTATCCACTTTACGAAAATTACGCCAGCGCATCCCAAACATACCGCTGGCCATCCACGCAGGTGAAGTAGATGAGCCAAACTTTCATGTAAGAGACACCCTACTATTAGGCGCTAATCGTATAGGACATGGGGTCAATTTGATTGACGATCCTGCCACCATGCTATTGATGCGAAACGAGCGCTATTTAGTAGAAATTAACCTTGTAAGTAACTTGCTGCTTGAGTACGTCGATGAATATCATCAACACCCCTTCCCTGAGTACCTGCGCACCGGGATCCCAGTTGCCCTATCAACAGACGACCGCGGTATGTGGGATTCAAACATGACAGACGAGTACTTTGTTGCCGTTAAAGAATTCAATTTATCATGGCAAGAGCTGACTGGTTTAGCTGAAAACTCTCTCAAGCATGGATTTGTTGATGAGCAAACTAAACGCGCGCTACTAGCTGATTATCATTCCCGTATCAAGGTATTTGAGCAGACATTTTTAGACCAAGGCGCTAAAAGCTTTCCTCAAACGCCTTCCCGTTACGGAAAATTTATTTGTCGGCAATATGCACTTTGCCAACCAGCAAAGAGCTGATCCCTGAATAACGTGTTCCCCATAACAGATAAAAAATAGGCCAACATATGCAGACTAATCGCCCCCGAAACGGTGAAATTTTATACTCTTTAACAGATGTCCCTTCTGTTGGTCATAGTACAACCGCTGCGCTTCAGCATATTATGGCGTGTTTTATTGGCATCATTACACCCACATTGATCATCGGTTCGGTACTTGGCTTGCAGGCTGAAATACCTTACCTAATCAGCATGGCACTGATGACATCCGGGGTATCCACTTTTATTCAAGCTAAAAAATTTGGGCCTATCGGTTGCGGCCTTATAGCCGTGCAGGGAACGAGTTTTACTTTTATTAGCGCGTTGTTAGTCGCCGGTACCGCAATAAAAAGTCGTGGTGGGTCGAATGAAGAAATTATGGCTCTGATGTTTGGTTTATGTTTCTTCGGTGCCTTTGTTGAAATTGTATTAAGTCAATTTATTCAGCATTTAAAAGCAGTGATCACCCCTCTCACCACAGGGATCGTGATCACCACTATCGGTATCACCTTAATTAAAGTCGGCATGACTGATTTATCTGGCGGCTTCAATGCACCGGATTTTGGCGCGCCGCATAATCTTATCTTAGGCCTAAGCGTACTTGTTACCGTGATTGCGCTTAACGCATCTAAATATCCGCTGTTGCGCTTAAGCGCAATATTCATTGGCATGTTAGTCGGCTGCATCATTGCTTGGTATCAGGGTATCCTGTCATTCAGTAATATGCTGTCATCCCCTTTGATTAGCATACCTGAGCCGTTTAAATACGGTGTCGCGTTTGACTGGGAACTGTTTATTCCAATAGCACTAGTGTATTTCCTAAGCGCGATTGAAACATCAGGTGATCTAACCGCCAACAGCCTTTTTTGTAAGGAGCCAATCAAGGGGCCGATTTACCTCAAGCGCATAAAAGGCGGAATTTTAGCGGATGGTATTAATTCTATGTTGGCGGCTATGTTTAATAGCTTTCCCAATACTACGTTCGGGCAAAACAATGCGGTGATACAAATGACCGGTGTCGCCAGTCGTCACGTTGGATTTTATATCGCCGGCTTTCTGGTATTGCTTGGCTTATTTCCGGTTGTTGGCAGTGTATTGCAACTTATGCCTAAACCTGTGTTAGGTGGCGCGACGCTTGTTATGTTTGCAACTATTGCCGTTGCAGGTGTAAAAATACTGACCAGCGAGCCAATTGATAGGCGAAAAAGCCTCATCATCGCAACATCTTTAGGATTAGGTCTAGGTGTCATGATGGTACCTGACACACTGGCCCAATTACCGCAATTAGCCAACAACATACTCTCATCTTCGGTTACCACGGCAGGCTTCTGCGCGATTATCATGAGCATTGCCATACCAGAGCCGAAACCTGCCGTGGTAGAAGCAGATATTTTTGAGCCACAAGAGCCATCACTAGCGCCTAAGTACAATCAGCCAGCAGCTACAGTATTAGTGGGTGAATCGCCAATAAATGAGTCTGAACAACGTTAAGCAGCAACGAGAGAAGCAATCGCTAGTGAATGAATTTTACAGGACTAAACACCGTCATTAACAACACCTGTTTTCCAGTGGCGACAAAAGTAATACCCATTAGTATGCATTTTTTAAGGGACACACGTTATGCAAGCAAGCACAGCACCGACATTATGGCTTAAATCTCCAGAAGCGGTATTCACCGCCAACAACCAAAATGCCGGCAACGGCCTATTGATCCAAGGTAGCCGTATTATTGAATTAGTAAAAAGCGGCGAAACCCCAAAGTTACACTTCGACGCCATAGAAAACTGCACGGGTAAAGTGATTATGCCCGGCATGATCAACACCCATCACCATTTTTATCAAACGCTGACGCGCTGTGTGCCTGGAGCATTGAATAAACCACTGTTTCCTTGGCTGACATTTTTGTACAAGGTATGGAAAAACCTAGATGAAGAGATGTTATACAGTGCAACAAAATTAGCGGGGCTTGAATTAATGAAGTCTGGTTGTACAACCATTGGTGATCATCATTACGTGTTCCCAAAGCGGCTCACCCATGCCATTGACGTTCAGGTGCAAGCATTAGCAGAGCTCAATTGTCGAGGCATTCTGACGCGAGGCTCAATGAGCTTGGGCCAAAGCAGTGGGGGCTTACCTCCAGATTCTGTTATACAAAACGAAGAAACCATTCTTAAAGACTCACAGCGCGTGATTGACGCCTATCACCAATCCGCTACCAAGCATGCTAGCCCCATGTTGCAAATTGCGCTAGCGCCCTGCTCACCCTTTTCTGTCTCACAGGAGTTGATGGAACAAACCGCCCTTTTGGCGAAGCAAAATGATGTATTGCTTCATACTCATCTCGCCGAAACTGAAGACGAAAATGCATTTTGTCAGCGCGTCTACGGTGCACGCCCGTTGGATTATTTAGAACAGTGCGGCTGGTTAACTGACAGAACATGGCTAGCCCATGGCATTCACTTCACTTCAGAGGAAATTGTCCGTTTAGGCAATGCCAAAGTCGGTATTGCACACTGCCCTACTTCAAATATGCTGTTGGCATCAGGCATATGCCCAACTTTGGACTTAATAAAAGCAGGATGCCGTGTGGGTCTGGGTGTAGACGGCTCAGCGTCGAATGACTGTTCGAACATGATACAAGAGGTTCGCCAATCTCTTTTACAACAAAGGCTACGTTATGGTGCTGAAGATATCACGGCTGAATATGCTTTAGGACTTGCAACCAATGGTTCAGCCTCTTTACTTCATCGCCAAGACATTGGCGATATCAGCATGGGTAAACAAGCAGATCTAGCTATTTTTGATTTAAGCGAACTGCGTTTCTCTGGTGCTGGTGACCCAATAGCCGCCATAGTGACGTGCGGAGCACATCGTGTCGATAAACTCATGTTGGCAGGGAAATGGGTAATAGAAGAAGGAGAACACTTTGCAATTAATGAACAAGAGTTGCTTATAGAACATACAAAACTCGCCAAAAAGCTGCAATCTGCAGTGAATTAGACTAAGTCTGCAGGTATCGTGAATTTATTTGACCAATGAGTTCACCCATCAGTTGGGCGTTTTTCGGTGCAAACAAGAGATTTTCGAGCCATTTTGGTGCATCTAATATTATTTCACTGCTCTTCTGTTCCAGATATATCATATCTGCCAGAGATATAAACTAAATAAATCATAAATATCAGTATGTTACGTATTAGACTAATTACTTGACCATTTGGACAAGTCTTTGGCACCCTTCATGCTTTTAGTCTGTGTAGTAGCACCAAAATTTTAAACTATACACACACCCATAAGAAGAAAAGTGAGAGGAATACAGATGAACCATCCCTTATTTAAAAGCTCAACCTTGAGCAAAGCTGTTTTGCTAGGATTAGCGATGTCGCTAGCTCCCACCATATCAGCTCAAGAATCGGCAGTTCAAGAAACCGCCGATGTAGAGCGTATTGAAGTAACGGGATCACTAGGTAGTTTACCTGGTCAAGGTGTAGAAGCCGTTTTCGGTTTTGGTAAGTCTATTTTGGAGACTCCCCGCTCAGCATCAACCATCAGTGATGAGATGCTAGAACGCTTTGCAGTAACCGACATCGACGATTTAGTTGCCTTCTCGCCCGGTACGTTTACCCAGTCATTCTTTGGTGTCGCCGGCTCACTTGACGTACGTGGTACGCCCGGCGAAACATATTTTCGTGGCGTTAAGCGCTTAGATAACCCAGGTAACTACCCCACACCTATTGGTGCATCAAGCCGTATTGATATTGTACGTGGCCCGGCCTCACCAATTTATGGCCCTGCAAAAATTGGTGGCTACTTAAACTTTAATCCTAAATCAGCCCGCGCCAGTGGCGGCCAGTATCTTGAAGAAAATGAAGGTCAATTTTCTTATACGCTAGGATCATGGGATAAAAGCGTCATGACCGCAGAAATTGGCGGCCCTGCCACTTTAGGCGGCAAAGAAGCGGGTTTCTATTTGTACGGCGAGGTTGAAAATTCAGGTAGTTATTATGAAAACTCAGGTACCGATCAAACCGTATTGCAAGGCTCATTTAATATCGACGTAACCGATAACCTGCGTTTTGAATTCGGTGGCATGTATCACGATTACGACGGTAATCAAGTGGCTGGTTGGAACCGCTTAACTCAAGATCTAATCGATAACGGCACCTACATTACAGGTACCGCGAAAAACATCGATACAGATGGTAGCGGTGCAATTTCGCATGAGGAATATGGCGCAGTGAACTTAGCAGGGAATGGTTTCTTTTACGCCGTGCCTTCTTTATTCACAGATGCAGATGCCACTGATTTAATGCAACTAGAAAATGTTGGTACTACCACATTGGGCCGCAATCAAGTATTGGTCGCAGCTGATGATGTATTGCAAAATACGGTACAAACCTTGTATTTCGATGCGATTTACTACAGCGATAATGGCTGGGAAATCAAAAATCAATTCTTCTATGAAGACTATGAGAACTTAAACGAGAACGCCTATGGCTTCTCGCAGTTTCATAACAGCTCAGTGGTTGAAAATAAATTAATCTTCTCTACTGAATATGAAACCAACTCGTTGCTAGCTCAATTCCAAGTGTCACCATCAATTCGCCACACTAACTTCTTACACGGCGATGATTTCACTTATGAGTACTTTAATCGTCGTGATTTGACCATGGAATCCACTGCCCTTGACAGACGTGAACTAGCGACTCGTATCAACGACAATTACGATAACTACGATAAAGGTAACTATACCGATTACGGTATAGCGGCCATGACAGACCTAACCTGGGACTGGGGTTTGAATATCGTATTAGGTCTGCGTTACGACACCATTGATATAGAAACAACGAGTCGCGGTGATTTATTACTAAACAAAGGTGACATTCTTTCAACCAGTGAAACGGTTGACGGGACATCATGGAATACCAGTATTTCTTATAAAACCGAGTTTGGCTTAATCCCATATATTACCTTGGCTGAGCAAGCAACCTTAGTCGCAGGTCAAGGCGCGGAAATTGGCTACGGTCAGTTAATCGATGATGATGGTAATAGTTATAACGGTGCATTTGATACATCTGAACTCACTGAGTTTGGTGTTAAAGGTTCATTCTTAGACGATTCGTTATATTTCGCCTTGTCTATATATGAACAAGAGCGTTCAGATTTCAACGCACAAGCAATTGTGACCAACGCTACCACGCAAAACAAAGGTACCGAATTTGAACTACGTTGGGTAGTGAACGACCAATTAGTCGTTGGCGCCGGTTATACTAAAATGAAGGTGTATAACTTAACCGCTTACAATGACGGCAACGGTGGTTCGTTGTTTGGTTTCCTAGGAGCTGAAGACTTAACCAGCTTAACTGACCCTTCATTGGTATTCGGTGGTAACCCAATCGGTCTAACGCTTATCCCTGAAGGTGCAAGTAAAGAATCTGCCAGAAAAGCCGGTATTCCTGAAAACATCTACACATTAAACGCCACGTATGACTTCTTAAATGGTTATGCGGCGAGTGCCAGCATTGTGCGTGCAGATGAGACTTACTCTAGCTTCTCACAATCGGTGAAACTACCTTCGTACACTCTAGTGAATGCCGGTGTGACTTACACCACAGATACATGGTCAGCCAGTTTGAACATCAAAAACTTAACAGACGAAGAGTACTATCGTGCGAACTTCCCTGATTTGTTCGGTGCACAAATTGTGTTGCCTGAGCTACCACGTCACTATCAAGCGTCGGTATCTTATAAGTTCTAATCACTGAGTAACTTTTATAAGTGATTTATTCCAACAGACAGGTATGCTATTTAGCATGCCTGTTTTTTTATATACGGTTACATTATGCTAAAAACGTTTTCGAAATCATTACTATCGATCAGTGCGATCATTTTGCTGAGCTTTATTGTCAGTGCGTGTCAAAACAACACATCCCCCCTAACTTCCTCACGCACTTCGCAACAAGAATCTGAAGAAGCCAAGTCACTTGAGATAAAAGTCGTCGTTGTTACCATGTTTGAAATAGGCGAAGACGACGATGACAAACCCGGCGAATTCCAAATGTGGAAAGAAGGCCAAAACCTCAATACCCGCTATGCATTTCCTATGTCGCATCACGACATCTACGTGAATGAAGACACCGGCGTTATGGGCATAGTCACTGGCATGGGCACAGCAAAGGCAGCTGCCGCTATCATGGCTTTAGGGTTAGACCCACGCTTTGACTTAACGCACGCCTATTGGTTAGTCGCTGGTATTGCCGGGGTGGACCCGCAAGATGCCTCAATCGGCTCGGCTGTGTGGGCCAACTGGTTGGTTGATGGCGACCTAGCGCATGAAATTGACGCCAGAGAAATTCCTAAAGATTGGAAGAGCGGTTATTTTCCCTTATTTAGCGTTGAGCCTATCAGTGCAGAACCAACAACGCCGAGCGATGAAAAGGTGCAAGCTTTGAATGGCGAGGCATATCAGCTTAATACTCAGCTAACCAAGTGGGCCTATGAGCTAAGTAAAGACACAGCACTAAGCGACTACCCTGCGATGTACGAGTTACGTGAAAAGTACATCAATTACCCGAATGCCCGTAAGCGTCCGTTTGTATTAATTGGCGACCACATGGCAGCTGCTACGTTCTGGCACGGCAAATTATTAAACCAATGGGCCAATGACTGGTCAGCCTATTGGAGCAATGGCCAAGCTAATTTCGTGACGTCAGGCATGGAAGACACCGGCAGCTATCAATCGATGATCTACTTGGATAACGCCCAAAAAGCAGACAAGTCACGCTTTATGGTATTGCGCGCTGCTAGCAACTATTCAATGCAGCCCGACAGTTTAACCGCCGCAAACAACCTCGCCATGGAAAGCGGTGAAAATGGCTATGCAGGCATGCAATCAGCCCTTGAGTCTGCCTACAGTGTTGGCAGTGTGGTGGTAAACGATATCGTCGCTAATTGGGAAACCTACAAAGATGCCCTGCCCTATGAGGCGTCAAAAGTGGCCCCGGATGAAGCTACGTTAAACGAGATATTAACCCCAACCACTGACCCCGTAGATGCCAAACTCAGCGCAGAAGAGCTAATAAAATCGCTTAATCTAACGGGTCACGTAGAAGGCGGTTTCTACCGTCAAACATTTAAAGCGGATCATCGCCCCATGTTAAGCACAGACCACGGGGATCGCGTCAATATGACATCTATCTACTATTTGCTCAGTGCAAAATCGCCCATCGGACACTTTCACATGAACCGCTCAGACATTATGCATTACTTCCATGTGGGTGACCCCATTACCTATTATTTGCTCAATCAAGACGGCAGCCTTGAAACACACATACTCGGCCCTGATCCAACCCAAGGTCATGAGATGCAAATGGTGGTAAAAGGCGGCACTTGGAAAGCATCAAAAATATCTACGACCGGCGATTACGGTTACGGCTTAATTGGCGAAGCCGTCGCACCGGGCTTTGAATACCAAGACATGCAATTAGCTGAACAAGCAGAACTTGTCAGCACCTACCCGCAACACAGCGATTTGATTAGAACCTTAACTCGCTAAGCAACACGCTAACCGCGTTAGTCGCGCTATCATACAAACGATTTGGCCTGGTTTTTACCGGGCCTTATTATGTTCAATCACCCCCATTCATGTTTATTCACACGAACGATTTATATTGCAACTTATCCTGTGAAGTCTGGTCTCTAATGTTACTGTGATAAAAACTGTTTATTACCATTGACCCCCGAACTCTAAAAATAAAGAATTCTTAGATTAAGCCGAGCCTAGTGCCCGCCAGTGCTAAGTTGACAAACCATAGCTTGTTTTATGCCATTAACTGCAAAAGGAACATCTCATGCCCCAGTTTTATCTATCACTTGTTACGCCTAGAGCCGTCACTATGCTTATCGCGGGCACCGTTATGGGCCTATTAGTTACAGCCAGCACTTATGCTCAGCAAATGGGCAGCCCTCTTGATTTTGTTAATTCGCAATTAGCTGAACAAATGAAAAATCAGGTACGCGCCATGAGCGATCCTGATTTAGTAAAGGCGCGAGCACAGTTACAAAGAAAGTACTATGAAGCGCTAATAGAGGCTGGTTTTAGTAAAGAAGAAGCCATGAAGATTATTATTGCGACGGCACAAGGAGATGCTAATTGAGGCCCTTGCTATTTAGATAAATACTGTAGATATAAAGAAGGACCTGCGTTTAGCAGGCCCTTTGTGCAAATTATTCTTACTGAATATTAAGACTTAGAAAGTGTACTGCACAGCAACACTTGCGTAATCTACATCACTGTCAAAGCTGTCGATTTCTGACAAAATGCCAATTTCGTCACGCTCAAACTCTAAGTCGAAACGTGTGTATTCTAAGCGCACATCCCAACCTTCAGATACAGCAAAAGATGCACCCACGCCATAGAACAAATCATCTCCGTCTGTGCTGTCGTTCACACCGGCTGCATTTATATCGGCGTCCCACCATAACTGTCCGCCTTTAGCATACACGGTGATATATTCGTTAATTGGCAAGCCTGCTTTTAATCCTAGCGTATACCCGTCAACTTCTGTGTTGAACGTATCGTTACCGTATTCGCCGAAATCGATGTAACCACCTTCAATTGATACGTATTGGTTGAACTGTGTGCCGATATACACATTGGCTGCATTATCGTCACGATCAAAGTCTTCATCTCCATCCACATCTACTAAACCATAACCGGCACCTACATAAATACCGTGGTGATCTACACCATCATTCGTCGCAGCAAAGGATGCACCTGAAGTCATAAGTAAAGAGGTCGCTGCTAGTGTAGTAAGGGTAAATTTTTTCATAGTTTATCTCCGTATTGCTTAATCAAGAGTGTTGTTACAAAGCAAAGCTATTCACGTTGCTGAATTAGCCTTAAACAAGTGTTATGCCAAACAAATCGTAAGAACGTAAATTCGATAAAATACAATAACTTAATGTAGTTCCACCTTATATCAGACCGGTCTTTCACAGTGTCTGTCTGTGAACAAACTGCTTGAATGCTTGCAACTTTTACTGGCTAAAAAACAACCCGTTTGCTCGCGCTGCCCCTGCGCTTTTCAAACCACCGAGTGCAGCGATTTCTACATATTTTGGCTTGTGACGAATAAGTGGGGGTTTACGCCAAACTATCGTTTGTTTGACCTAACTGAAATAATTCTAAGTCGAGAGGAATTAGATAAGACATTGATTTAATTATAATAAAAGTCAATTTTTTCACATGGCACAACTTCTGCTCTATTGAGGAAAACACAGACCGAAGCGCTACAAAGTTTACTTGAAGCGCCACCACCACGGTCTTTACACACATATGTAGCATTATAAAAATAACGATACAGGGGAATAAAATGACGATTAAAACGATACCGTTTATCAGTTTTAACGCACTTACGATACTTACATTATTTATGAGCACGGCACTGCTTTCGGCTTGCGGCGGCGCAGATGCCATAAGCACTGAGCCCGAACAAGCATTAGTCATTTCAGTCCCCGTAGAAGCAGGCGCCCTGCATAACGGTGAAATTTCCTCTAATTACACCACCACAGCGGTACTTGAAGCCAAGGAAGAAGCCTACGTAGTCGCCCGCGCTTCGGGCATTATTGAACATATTTATGTGGAAGAAGGTGATTACGTTACAAAAGGTCAAGTGCTGGCGCAATTAGAGCCAGAGCGTTATCGGTTAAACCTCGCACGGGCCAAAGCCGACTTAATTGGCATCGAAAAAGAATTGGCAAAAATAGACAAGGTGTATAATCAAAAGCTCGTGAGCGATGACACCTACGATAAAATTAGCGCCCAATACGCATCCACTAAGGCGACGTTATCGCTGGCGCAGCTAGATTTAAAAGAAGCCACTATCGTGGCGCCTATTTCTGGTTATATTGCCGCACGTAACGCCAAAGTGGGTAATTTAACCGAATCATTTCAACGCGCTCAAATGTTCCATATCGTCGAACAAAATGAGTTACATGGTGTTGTCTACTTACCTGAAAAAGAACTGTCTCGGGTGCATAAAAATCAAGCGGCGAAATTAACCCTAAGTGCATTGCAAGATAGTACGGTCACAGCCTATGTTGAACGCATCAGCCCAGTAATCGATGCCGCAACAGGCACGTTTAAAGTGACGCTTCGCGTACCAAATGATGAGAAATTACTTAAAGCCGGTATGTTCGCCCACGTCAGTTTAAATTACGACACCCACCAGCACGCCACGCTTATGCCCCGTAAAGCCATGCTCAGCATTGATAATAAAGTTAATGTGTTTGTTGTGGTCGACGGTGTTGCCCACAAACAAGAAATACGTGTGGGTTTTCAAGAAGGCGACTATGTAGAGATACTCAGTGGCCTGAAGGGCAACGAACACGTAGTGATTACCGGACATCAAAATTTGAAAGACCAGGCGCCTGTTGAAGTAGTCAATGCCGAGTCACTTAGGCTGCAGGCACAATCACCTGTTGCAGAGCCAGCGTCTAGCGCTCAAAAACCCGTTGAATTTAACGGTGATGACACAAGCGAAGCCACAGATACAGACACAACAGCCTCAAACGCTGATCACACTCGCTAAGTAAGGACACCTAGCATGAATATTGTTGATATAGCAGTAAAACGCCCGGTCGCTGTGTGGATGTTCACATTTGCCATTGTGTTATTTGGTATGGTGTCGCTGTCACGGTTAGCCATTAACCTATTACCTGAATTGTCCTACCCTACCCTGACTATTCGTACCGATTATGTGGGTGCTGCACCTGGTGAAATCGAACAGCTCGTCTCTAAGCCTATTGAAGAAACCATTGGTGTTGTTAAAGGCGTACGTAAAGTCACCTCTTCATCCACTTCTGGGCAGTCCGATGTGCTACTCGAATTCGAATGGGGCACGGACATGGACATGGCGAGTTTAGAGGTACGCGAAAAGCTCGATACCTTAATTTTACCTTTAGACGTTGAAAAGCCCGTGCTGCTGCGCTTTAACCCAAGTTTAGATCCCGTTATGCGCCTAGGTTTCGGTATTGCGAGCACCAGTAATACAGCTAAAAACGTTGACGTCATTCAAATCGCCGCCCTTGATGTAAGTAGCATGAAACGCTTGCGAGAATACGCAGATCAACAGATCAAGCGTAAGTTAGAATCCATTTCTGGTGTAGCGTCGATCAAAATAGGCGGCGGCTTAGAAAGCGAAATTCAAGTATTGGTTGATCAACAAAAAGCCAGTCAATTATCCATCCCCATGAGCGACATCATCAAACGTTTAAAAGAAGAGAACGTTAATGCTGCAGGAGGACGTGTCGATGATGGCTCTCAAGCCTACACCGTACGCACGCTTAATCAGTTCACTAGCATACAAGATATGCAAAATGTGTTTATCGCCCGACGTGACAACAAGAATATCCGCTTAGGTGATATTGCTATTATTCAAGATGCCTACAAAGAGCGGGATTCCATTACACGGTTCGACGGATTAGAAGGGGTCGAAATTGCTATTTACAAAGAGGGAGACGCTAATACAGTACAAGTAGCGCAAAATGTAAATCAAGAACTGCGTCAACTAGAAAGCGCCTTACCAGATAACTACAAAATACAGCTCATTTACGACCAGTCAGTGTTCATTGCTAATGCCATCGACGATGTAAAATCTGCAGGCATAATAGGTGGGTTGCTGGCGATGGTGGTGTTGTATTTATTCCTACGTAATGTTTGGCCCACCCTGATCATCTCCATTTCTATTCCTGTGTCTATCATCGCCACGTTCAACCTAATGTACGGTAACAACATTAGCTTGAACATCATGAGTTTGGGCGGGATTGCGTTGGCCATCGGCCTATTGGTCGATAACGCCATTGTGGTGCTTGAAAACATAGAGCGGCACAAAAAAACACAAAGCGATGTTAAACAAGCGGCAGCACAAGGAACGAAACAGGTATCCATGGCCATCATCGCCTCTACCCTTACCACCATGGCGGTATTCTTCCCATTGGTATTTGTTGAGGGTATCGCTGGTCAGTTATTTGCCGATCAAGCCCTGACCGTTACCTTTGCTTTGGGAGCCTCTTTGCTTGTTGCGTTAACGGTTATTCCTATGTTGGCAGCACGAGCGCGCTCGAAACCAGCACATGGCGACACATACAAAAGCGTAACGGACAACGCTAATAAGCATCAGCAAAGCCCACGCCCGTTAACACCCCCCTTAAATCACACCATTGATTCGTCTGGGGTAGGGGTAGGCGTTGACTCTGATTTTAACCCTAGCTCTAGTCTTAATATCAGCTCTGATAGTCAGACCAGCGTTAAAGGTGGCAGCAAACCGAGTGTCACCAAACGCATCTTCACTATTCTAGCGCTGCCTTTTGTGTGGTTATCCCGTGGGGCGTTTCACTACCTACCACTTTTTCTATCTACATTAGCACTCATCGTTTTTAGAGCGTTAGCTAAGCTCATGGCCTTTATTTTCAAACCACTGCTTTGGGTATTTGAAAAAGGTCTCAATTTCGTGTCTTTTTACTACACACGCTTACTAAAATACGCACTGCGGACGCCCGGGTTGCTATTGATTGGCATAATGGCAATGGCCGCCAGCTCATTATTTTTCATTCCGCGGCTCGGGATGGAACTCATTCCGAGTATGTCTCAGGGGGAGTTCTACGTTGAAGTCACCTTGCCAAGCGGCACATTGCTTAGCCATACCGACAACACTTTATCAGCGTTATCCGCCTTTACCCTGGAGCAAGACGGCGTGAAACGTACTTATTCATTGGCTGGCACTGGTAGTTTAATGAACGCGTCAGCCAGTCAGGGCGGCGAAAACTGGGGAAAATTAAATGTTGTGATGCAAAGCAATGCAACAGGCGAGCAACTGAAAAACGTACAAGACAAAATGCGAAACTACTTGCGTAAACAAGCCGGGGTTCAGGCAGAGTTTGGGCAACCAGAATTGTTCAGCTTTGCAGCCCCGTTATCTATCGATTTAATTGGTTATAACCTAACAAATTTGGCTAAATACAGCACAATCTTAGTAGACGCCCTGCAACAAGACTCGCGTTTTAGTGATGTTACCAGCTCCCTGCAGCGAGGCACGCCTGAGCTTAAGATCACCTTTGATCACGCAAAACTTGCTCAATTAGGCTTAAGTGCACCTCAGGTATCTACACTGATAAACGCAAAAGTCGGTGGTGAAGTGGCAAGCCAATTCAATCTAGATGATCGCAAAATTGATATCTTGGTGCGCAGCCTCACCACCCAGCGTGATTCAATTGAAGACATAGGGCGCATCATAGTCAATCCTGGGGCACAGCGAGCCATTGCCTTAAATGCCGTCGCGGACTTAAGCATGTCTATTGGACCAAGTGAAATTACCCGCATCGGGCAAGAGCGCGTCGCCGTGATATCCGCCAATCTTGCTTATGGTGATTTAGCCCAAGCAGTCGAGGCGGCAAATCAACATATTAAAGACATGAACTTGCCGTATTCGCTGCAAGCAAAAGTGGCCGGGCAAAGCGAAGAAATGAAAACCAGTTTCGCATCTTTGAAATTTGCTCTGGCACTGGCTGTATTCCTAGTGTATTTGGTCATGGCATCTCAATTCGAGTCACTGTTGCATCCACTATTGATATTGCTCACTGTGCCGCTGGCATGCGCAGGCTCCATATTCGGTTTGTTTATCACCCAAACGAACATCAGCGTGGTGGTATTTATCGGTCTTATCATGTTGGCAGGTATCGTGGTTAACAATGCGATTGTGCTCATCGACCGCATTAATCAGCTGCGGACAGAGGGCGTAATGAAGTCACGGGCCATTATCGAGGCCGCCCACAATCGACTTCGTCCTATATTGATGACGACCTTAACGACTTCCTTAGGGTTACTGCCTATGGCACTTGGACTTGGCGAAGGCGCTGAGATGCGCATCCCTATGGCAGTAACCGTAATATTTGGCTTGCTGTTCGCAACGCTCCTCACCTTGTTCTTTATTCCTTGTTTATATGCCCTGTTTGATCGCAAATCAGATGCATTAATGGCGCAAAATGCGCAATCGACGAGCATGACCGACAAGGAGCTAGGTTATGAATAAGCCCGACATGCAACAAGGTCATCAAGAACAAGCAAAAATCGCCGCTGCAGGCTCCAGCTTAGCGGCCTTTGCTATGCGACGCCCCGTGACAATAGGTATGTTGTTCTTTTCCATGTTGTTATTTGGCATCTTAGCCTCACAACTATTACCGTTGGAGAAATTTCCCAGTATTGATATCCCAGAAATAGCCATTCGAATTCCCTATGAAAATGCCACACCGGCCGAAATAGAGAAAATGATCACTCGCCCAGTGGAAGAAGTACTGGCCACCATGTCAGGCATCAAGCGCTTACGTTCGAAGTCAACCGAAGACGCGGCTGAAATACAGCTGCAATTTGCCTGGGATGAAAACCTCAAAGCCAAAGGCATTGAAGCCAGAGAAAAGATAGACGCCATACGCAATGACTTACCTGCTGATGTAGAGCGAGTTTTAGTTTATCAATTTAATACCAGTGACTTACCGATTTTCCAGCTCAGGGTATCCAGTGAGCGTGACTTATCTGATGCCTATGACCTACTTGAGCGAAACCTTAAAATACCGATTGAACGGGTTGCAGGGGTGTCAAAAGTTGAGTTGTACGGCGTGCTTAAAAAACAGATCGCTATTCGTATAGATACCCAAAAACAAGCCAGTTTGGGGATCACGAATACGCAACTACTCAGTGCGCTGCGCCAAGCTAACTTTGCCATGACAGCAGGCTCTTTTTACGACCTAGAACAAAAGATCACGATCAATCCACAGGGCGCATTCACCAAAATAGAAGACATTAACGCCCTGATCATAAAAAAGGGCGTACTGTTAAGTGACATTGCCCGAATCGGCTATGAAAGCCCTAAACGTACCGAGGGCAGACATTTAGATAGAACCTACGCCGTTGGCTTTAATATCTTTAGGGAGTCAAACAGTAACTTGGTCGCGGTGTCCGAAGCGGTCATGAACGTCATCAACCAAGTTGATGATAGCCCAGCCTTTGCAGGCATAACACTGTTCGTGATGGATGATGAAGCCGCCAGTGTAACCGAGTCCTTGGGGGATTTACTCAATGCAGGCTTACTCGGTGCACTACTATCCGTTATGGTGCTGTATACGTTTCTACGAAACTTAACCACAACCTTAATCGTTGTTTTATCTGTGCCCTTTTCCATTTGCATCACGTTAGGGTGTATGTACTTCATGGGGTACACCATCAATATACTGTCCATGATGGGTTTAATGCTTGCGGTGGGTATGTTGGTGGATAATGCCGTGGTGGTCACCGAGAGTATTCAGCAAGAGCGCAATCACTACCCTAACCCAATTGAAGCCACAAAAGCAGGAGTCGGTAAAGTCAGCTTGGCGGTAATTGCAGGGACGACCACCACAGCAATTGTATTTTTACCCAACATAATCGGCGTGAAAGTCAATCTCACCATATTTCTTGAGCATGTGGCCATTGCTATTTGTATTTCACTGTTTGCGTCTTTGCTTATCGCCCAAACCTTGATCCCCCTGCTTACCAGTCGATTATCCAGCGGCTTATCAAGCAAAGCCGCAAGTACTCATCCTCAAGCACCTGCCATGGGCAAACTCGCCAAGCAATACCAACGTGTCCTGAGTTGGTCCCTAGCGCACCGCGGCCTAACCTGTGTCATTGCTTTATTAATACTCGTTAGCACGGCTATTCCTATGCAGTTTGTGACTGGGGATGATGATGACGACAACAGTCGGTTATGGCTTAACTATGACATACAAGGCAATTACAGTTTGGTTGAGGTCGAAAAATCAGTCGACAAAATGGAAGCTTACTTGTATGCCAACCAAGATGCGTTTCAAATTGAGCAGGTGTACACCTATTTTACCGCGGGTGAAGCGACCTCAGCGCTAACCTTAAAAGAGGGTATGTCAGTCTCTAAAGGCGAGCTAAAGGAACGGATCCTCAAGGATATGCCTAAGTTTGCCCGCGCTCGGCCATCCTTTAAATGGGAACAAGGCAACGGCGGTGGTCTACAGCTAACCTTATTAGGTGATTCATCTGCATCCTTAAGTGACGTCGCTGAACGTGTGTTACCCGCAATTAAGCGAATAGACGGCCTGACTGACGTGGGCATTGAGGGCAATAATCAGAAATTCGAACTGCAAGTGATTGTTGATCGAAACAAAGCTTATCGCTACGGGCTATCTGCCAACGATGTTGCCAATACGATTGCCAGCGGTTTACGTGGTACTAATCTTCGTACTTTCAGAGATGCTGAAAGTGGCGAGATTGGTATACGGATGCTGTTCGATGAAGCATTGCAGGAGTCTATTACAGAACTCAAAAACCTCACCATTACTCGTATTGGTCAGCAAATGGTTACGCTGGATATGGTCAGCGAAACTAAAATCGTACCGCGCTTAGCAGAAATTCGCCGTAGCTATCGTCAAACATCCTTGACCATAGGTGCCAATATGAAAGATGACGTTACACTGCAGCAAGCCAAAGAGCGTATCGAAAACGTGATGCAGTACCTCACCCTACCCGATGGCTATAGTTGGACGTTTGATGGCAGTATTGACAGACAAAACCAGAATGAAGCTGTCATGCAAACCAACATGTTATTGGCCCTTTGCATGATTTACATCGTGATGGCTGCGCTGTTTGAATCACTACTGTTACCCACAGCGGTCATCACCTCACTATTATTCTCACTGACAGGTGTATTTTGGGCATTGTTTGTTACGGGTACCGCCATGTCAGTAATGAGCATGATAGGCATGCTGATATTAATGGGAATTGTGGTGAATAACGGCATTGTGTTGGTCGACCGGATCAATCAGTTGATTGATCAAGGTATAGCAATCAATGCAGCCGTCATTGAGGCATGTTTAACCCGAGTTAGACCTATCTTGATGACTGTGGCAACGACTATTGTTGGCTTAGTGCCATTGGCGCTGGGCAATACCTCTATTGGCGGCGATGGCCCGGCCTATTCCCCCATGGCAATAGCGATTATTGGTGGTTTGACCTTTTCTACTGCGACCAGCTTGGTGCTGGTACCGCTGGCGTATGTTTTACTGCTGCGCATGCGAGCGAAAACAGCAGGCTTAATACAGACCTCGAAAAACTGGGCGAATAAAGTCATTAAGATTTAGCCTGGCGGTGAAGCCTTTGAATTTTCATACATAAATTGAGAATTTAAAGGCTTTGGTTTAGGCTATCGAAAATTTTGCCAGTCGAGTTGTTATGATCACCCATCAGCCAAACCCTACCTATCTACCCAGCGAAGCGCGCTACCAAGATATGCCCTACAAACGTTGTGGTAAAAGCGGTATTCAACTACCTCGTTTATCCTTAGGTTTATGGCAAAATTTTGGCGAAGTCGATACATTCAGCAATGCTCAAGCTATGGTGCACAAAGCGTTTGACTTTGGGATCAATCATTTTGATTTAGCCAACAATTATGGCCCTCCCTACGGCTCTGCGGAATCGACCTTTGGCAAGATATTGAAACAGGGCTTAGCGCCCTATCGCGACGAGTTACTCATATCGAGTAAAGCAGGTTACGACATGTGGCCTGGCCCGTTTGGCATTGGCGGCTCACGTAAATATTTGCTTGCCAGCTGTGACCAAAGCTTAAAGCGCACGGGGCTTGAATACTTTGACGTGTTTTATTCTCATCGCTTTGACCCAGACACACCCTTGGAAGAAACCATGCAAGCACTAGACACCATAGTCCGCTCAGGGCGTGCTCTGTATGTGGGTATTTCAAATTACAGCGCCGAGCAAACTCAACAGGCTATCGCTATTCTCAATGATTTAGGCACCCCACTTTTGGTACATCAGCCACGCTACAATATGTTTGACCGTTGGATTGAAGATGGTTTGACAGATGTGCTTACCGACAACGGCGTTGGTTCAGTAGTGTTTTCCCCATTAGCTCAGGGCTTCCTAACCAATAAGTATCTTAGGGGTATCCCTGAGGGCTCACGCGCTTCGCGCGCAGAGCAAATCCATCTGAGCGCTGACCATATCACCCAAGACAAAATAGCAAGGGTGCAACAACTCAACGAAATAGCCATTGAGCGCAACCAGAGTTTAGCGCAGCTTGCACTGGCTTGGGTACTGCAACCCCAGGCTGTGACCTCTGCAATTATTGGCGCTAGCCGAGTGGAGCAAATTGAAGACTGCGTAACCGCTTTGAACAACTTACATTTTAGCCCAGAGCAACTTGCTAACATTGACCAGATATTAGCGGGTTAACGGAAATATCCACAGAAATGCAAAATAATACTGATAGCAAAAACCAAGGCACCATCAAAAGTAACACAGCGGTCTGCAAGGAAGTTAAAAAGCCCAGTGTCGCCCTGTGCATCATTAATCCAAAAAGCCCACAAAATATGGGCAGTATTCTGCGTGCAGCCGGATGTTATGGCGCTGATACCATTTACTACACAGGCGAGCGCTACGCGCGCGCTCGGGCGTTCAATACCGATACTAAAAATGTCGGTTTAAATATTCCCGTTGAACAGGTAGGCACACCTGAGCCTTCGCCCGGCATGGACATGGTGGCCGTGGAGTTAGTCGAGGGAGCAACCCCATTGCCTCACTTCAATCACCCTAAACATGCCTATTATGTATTCGGACCAGAAGATGGCTCTATTGAGCAAAGCGTTTTGGATAGGTGCCAGCATGTGGTGTATGTGCCGACTAAAGGCTGTATGAACTTAGCAGCGACGGTGAACGTATTACTTTATGACAGACTCGCGAAATCAAACAACACTCAATATGGTGACCAAGTGATTGTCGCGAGTCGCGACACCAATAATAGAACGAGTGTGCTAAATAAATCGCAATCACAGGAGCAGTAAGCGCCGCAAAGGCCGTTGAGCCTAGTTAGGCACAGCGCCCGTAGAACTCTGCTTTATATCAAAGCCTGTGGTTTAGCCAAAACATATTTCTCACGCATTAAGTTGGCGATTTATGGAGCGTTACATATAGTGAAGGCATATTAGACACATGCCGATTTTAATGACGCACATTGGTTACGCGTAACTAAATGCAAAATATTTATGAATAAGTTAACCGTAAAAATCTCATTTTCTAGGATGAACACGTGAACAAATCGACACATTTATTTAGCAGCCTAGTACTGGCCATACTCTTTATGCTCACCGCTTGTTCTGAGCAATCAGAGGTTAAGCATGAAGTCATTCGGCCTATCGCCTGGGCAAAGGTGAAAACACATGATTTGACCCAAGTGCGCAGATTAGCCGGTGCCACTGCCGCGATTGAAAAAGCGTCACTAAGCTTTTTAGTTGGCGGTAAAGTCGACGGTGTATCGGTCAATTTAGGCCAGAAAATAACCAAAGGCCAAGTGCTAGCCACCCTTGACCAGCGCAGTTTTAATCTTAATTTTCAATCCGCTCAAGCGAAGTATGCCCAAGCTAGCTCTGCACTGAACGAAGCTGAAAACGAGTACCAGCGCTATAAAGAACTAGTTGAACAAGGATTGGTATCTAAGTCTGGTTTTGACAACGCAGAAGCAGCGTATAAATCTGCCTTAAGCAACGTTGAAGTCGCTAAAAGTCAGCTTGAGCTTGCCACCAAAGACAGACAGGACAGCACACTTCAAGCCCCCTACGATGGCGTTATCACTAAACGTATGATTGAGCCATCGCAGCAAATTTCGCCGGGGCAAAGTGTATTTGAAGTTGAAGGTCACGGCGGTCTTGAGGTTCATGTGTCAGTACCTGAGAGTTTAATTCAACAATTATCTGATGGCATGATTGTTCCTGTGCGTTTTCCCGCAGCGCCAAATGTCGAACTTACGGGGGTTATCACCGAAGTTGGTACCCGGGCTGAAACCGCAAATGCATTCCCTATCACTATGGTATTAAATGGCAGTTCACCTCAACTGCGTGCGGGAATGACGGCCGAGGTAGACATCACCTATATCAATGAAACGTATGAAAACGCCTTGACCCAAGTGGGAAATGCTCAAAGCACTGAGGGCCAAACTGTTGAGGACCAAACAGCTAAAGACAAAAATATTGGCGGTCAGATGAATGGCGCAGATTTAGCGACGAAAGAAACCATGATCATTCCTGTGTCAGCGTTAGGTGCTGGCTTGAATCAAACCAAGTTTGTATTTGTTTATGACGATGCAACGCAAACTGTTTCTAAACGAGACGTAGTGGCTAGCAACATTTTAGGCAATGAGGTCTTTATCGCTAAGGGCCTAAAAGCACAGGAAATTATCGCTATCGCGGGTGTGTCCTTTCTGCGAGATGGTCAGAAAGTGACCTTGCTCGATGCCAATGTAAAGCGCTTCAACTAACGGCTGGGCACTATGAATCTTACGGAATTTTCCTTTAAACATCAGAAATTGGTACTGATGATCGTCGCTATTTTACTTATCAATGGCGTCATCTCCTACTTCACTTTACCTGCGCGTGAAGACCCAAGCATCACTATTCGTGAAGCGATTGTGAGTACTGCGTACCCAGGTATGTCGCCTGATCGCGTCGAACTATTGATCACCAAAACGCTAGAGGAAGAGATTCGCAAAATACCCGAAGTAGAAAAACTACGCTCCTCTTCGTCTACCGGCTTATCGGTGATTCACGTAGAAATATACGACCGTTACTTTAACTTAGATGCAATATGGCAAGACGTGCGCAACAAGGTGGCACAAGCACAAGCCTCACTTCCAGAAGGAACCAGTACTCCTTATGTGAACGATGAGTTTGGTGATGTGTCGGTCTTAACATTGGCCCTCACCGCAGACGGTTTTGACTTAAGCCAGATGTTCGATATTTCAAAGCACACGCGAGATACCTTGTATGCGGTAAAAGGTACCAAGAAAATTGAGTTACTAGGGGTACAAGACGAGCGAATTTATTTAGAAACCTCTAATGCAAGGCTCTCTCAATTAGGCATTTCCCCTAACGCCTTAATGAGCGCGTTACAAACCCAGAATATTATTAGCTCAGGGGGGCAAATTGATACGGGCTTGCTGTCGTTTATTATCGAGCCTACAGGTAATTTTAGTAGCCTTGAGGATTTAGCGGAGACCTACATAACGATACCAGGTACACAGGAATCCATAGCCCTTAGCGATATTGCCACGCTTAATCGAGGTTACATTGACCCACCAGATGATTTAGCTTACTTCAATGGTGAGCAAGCGATTGTTTTCGCCATTTCTATGTTGCCTGAATATAACATTTTGGAATACGCCCCTCGCCTTAAAACCGCCATTGAACAACTTGAAAGCTCCCTGCCTGTCGGGTATCAACTGCATATCGCCACGTACCAAGCAGAGCAAGTGGAAAAAACCGTTCAAGGTGTATCTATGAACGTACTGCAAACGCTCATTATCGTGTTGATTGTAGTGGTGCTTTTCCTAGGCATGCGTACTGGTCTAATCGTTGGCACGATAGTTCCTTTTGTTATGCTTTCTACCTTAACCATTATGCAAATTTTTGACATTCGTTTAGAGCGAATGAGTCTGGCCACACTCATCATCGCCTTAGGTTTGCTAGTGGATAATGGCATTGTTATCGCTGAAGACTTCAAACGACGTCTAGAGGATGGCGAAGAGCGTTTCAAGGCCATGACTCAAGGTGGTAAAGAACTGGCCGTACCGTTACTCAGTTCATCCGCGACGACAATTTTGTTTTTCTTACCCCTGATGCTCGCTGAGCACGTTGCCGGGGAGTACACACGTTCGGTATCCTTGGTTATCTTGATCACCTTATTGACCAGCTGGGTGCTGGCTCTGTGCGTCACACCCTTGCTGTGTTATCACTTTATCAAAGTCGATGAGCCCCAAGGCGGTGCTGATGCCTTGGCTTCAAAGAAAGTCACAGGGCGTTATGAGTCGTTTCTGCACCTGATACTGCGCTATAAATTGCTCTTTATGGGCACGCTATTCGCACTATTAATCGCATCCGTATTCGCCATGAAAATCATACCTAAGCAGTTTTTTCCTGAATCTGATCGTAATCAATTGATCATTAACATCGATTTACCCAGCGGCACATCTGAGCGACAAACTAACACCCAAATGCGCAATATTATGGACTGGCTTGATAACGAATCAGGTTATGATTTTATTGAAAGTCATTCTGCTTATGTCGGTTTTAGTGGGCCCCGCTTTGTATTGTCTTTGAGCCCTGAGGATCCCGCCGAGAATAAAGCCTTTATGGTGCTCAATATTAAACCAGAGAACGACATAGCCGCGTTAGCGATTAAGCTTGATGAAGATCTGGAAAACCATTTTGTGAATATTTCTGTACGGGCTAAAAAGATGTTCTTAGGTCCGTCTGACTCAAAAACTATTAAAATTCAAGTTAAGGGCCCAGACAAAGACGTAATCTATCAAAAAGCACAAGAGGTCATGGATCTGCTCTATGCTGTGCCAGATACTCGGGACATCCGCAATGACTGGGAAAGCATGATCGCTACGATTGAAGTGCGGGTCGACCAGCAACGTGCTCGCCGCGCATCAGTCACCTCACAAGACATCGCCAATTCTTTGCAAGCGTATTTCTCAGGAGCTGCAGTCACAGAGTTTCGTGAAGAAGACGACATCATCCCTATCATGTTTAGGGCCAGTGATGCTGAGAGACACAATTTAGACCGTTTACGCTCATTGAATGTGTTTTCACAAGCGACAGGCAAAGCCATTCCGTTATTTCAGGTAGCTGAGTTCTCACCGGTGAACCAATACTCGATCATTCAGCGTGAGGACATGTTTACTACAGTCAGCGTTGAAGCAAGAAATAGCCGTATGGCCGCAGAAGATTTAAAAGCGATAATCGATGCAGATATTCAAAAATTAGCCGCTGGGCTACCGTTAAATCATTACATCGAATATGACGGTGTTATCGTGCAATCACAAGAAGCGCAACAGGCGCTTAGCGCAAGCATGCCAATGGTATTAGGGTTGATTCTGATCTTGTTAGTGGCGCAATTTAACTCATTTAGGCGTGCAGGCATTATTGTATTGACCATGCCTTTGTCATTTATTGGTGCGGTACTGGGCTTAAGCGTTATGTTTGCACCGTTCGGTTTTATGGTGACTTTAGGCTTGTACAGCTTAGCGGGGATTATCATCAATAACGCAATTGTGTTGATTGATAGAATTGATATTGAGCGACGTGACGGCGCGTCTGATTACGATGCCATAGTGAATGCCTGTATTACTCGGGTACGGCCCATTGCTATGACCACCATTACTACCGTAGCGGGGCTACTGCCATTAATACTCAGCCACGACCCACTTTTTTATGGCATGGCGTGTGTGATTGCTTTTGGTCTCGCTGTGGGTACAGTACTAACGTTAGGCGCGGTGCCTGTGCTCTACGCTGCGTTTTTCAGAGTTTCCCGAGAAGAATTAGCCAGCGCCGAGTAAATAGGACCTGTCATCAATATAAAAAGTAACCGTTATGCTTGATTAAAATGAAAAAGCCCGGCTCACACTAAAGGGTAAAGTGAGCCGTTTTTTTATCTAGCAATTATTCTAGCGGGCTTTCAAGCGCCGCGATAGTAACTGGCACACCGTTAAGCACTGCATTGCCAGACAATTCATCCAGGCACATTTCGTCGGTTAAATCGTTAACGCTTACGCCACTGTGTTGCTCTGCTAACGACCAGCTACTACCCGCTTTATTGTGACCCCAGCCATGGGGAATAGAGATAACGCCAGGCATGATCTTTTCAGTTAACTCAGCGGTAATTTCCACTTGGCCTACCCTGGACGTGACAGTGATAAACTGCCCATCTTGAATATTAAAGCGCGCTGCATCATCTGGATGTATTTGTGCGCTACAACGGGGGTTTTGTCCTTTTTGATTGCTCTTCACGCCTTTCATCATTCTTGGGCTGTTATGTAGCCAAGAGTTATTTGATTTCAAGTGGCGGCGACCAATCAAATCTAGTGTATCTGCTGTACGAGCATTTAGGGGAGATGAATCACTGAAAAAGTGCTGCTCAACTCTTGGTAAGTCAGCCATGAAGTAATCAAACGCCATGCTGATTTTCTTATCATCGTGGTAAATAGCCCCGGGTAACTCAGGTTGTAACGGGCCTAAATCGATGCCATGAGGCTGGTCGCGCAAGGTTTGAATACTAACATTGTGCTCGCCATTGGCGTAGCGACCGGATTTGAGCATGTCGTCAACCACGCCTGTTGGCTCTTTTTCCCAAAGTTTAGCGTAGTGCTCAGTGGCATTGCCGTTGAGCTTGTCTATACGTTCAGCCAACCCTAAGTAAATCTGCCAATCTGTTTTGGTATCCTCTGGTTGGCTAAATAATGCAGGTGAAAATTTCGCACTGTTACGCACGGCGAAATTATGAAATACCACATCATAATGATCCCGCTCTAACGCGGTGACGGGTGGCAAAATGATATCTGCGTGGCGACTCGTTTCGGTAATGTAGAAATCTACCGCCGCTACAAACTCTAATTGCTCAAAGGCTTTATCTAGCTGTTTGCCATTTGTAGTGGTGAGTACCGGGTTGCCCCCGCCTATGACCATGGCTTTTATTTGACCTTCCCCCGGGGTGGTGATTTCCTCTGACAATGCAGCCACAGGATATTCCCCCGCAAAGGCTGGCAAGTTACGTACACGCGAGCTGTACTTTCCCATGGTACCGCGCCCAGAGTGAGGTAACGTATCTGCCGCAGGCTGAGTGAACATCATTCCGCCGCAGCGGTTAAAATTACCCGTTAACATGTTAAACAGCATAATAAGGTATTGAGTCAGCGTGCCAAATACCTGAACACTCGCCCCCATCCTGCCGTAACAGAAAGCCGAGTTTGCTGCGCAAAACTCACTCACCATCGTTTCTATTTGTTCGCTGCTTATTCCTATCCGCTTCGCTACTCGCTCGGGTGAATAGGGTTTTACATATGCTTCAACCTGCAGTAAATCCGGAGCGTGCGCTAGTAGCTCTGCGGCATCCACTAATCCTTTGGCAAATAACGTATGCACCATGGCTAACATCAGCAATACATCACTACCTGGTTTAATAAAGTGATGGTCACAACTTATGTCTGCTGTTTCTGACTTTTTAGGATCGATCACCACTACCTTTCCGCCACGTTTTTGGATCGCTTTTAAGCGACGTTTGATGTGGGGCACGGTCATAATACTGCCGTTCGAAGCTAAAGGGTTGCCACCTATGATCATGAAATAATCAGTGTTATCAATATCGCCTATGGGAATTTGCAGCTGATGGCCAAACATTTGACGACTCACAATATGGTGAGGTAATTGGTCAACAGAGGTCGCGGAATAGCGATTATGGGTGTTCAAAGCGCGATAGAAGTACGGGCCAAATAAGATGCTGCCCATATTGTGCGCATTTGGGTTACCTAAGTAGACCCCTACTGCATCGTTGCCGTGCTCATGTTGAATGCCATGTAATTTTTCGGCGACCGTATCTAGTGCTTCTTCCCAGCTAATAGGCTCGAAGCCTGCAGCTGTTTTACGCATAGGTTGACGTAAACGCTGTGGGTCATCGTATAAATCTTTAAGAGCAGCTGCTTTGGGGCATACATGACCTTCGCTAAATGGGTTCTTTTTGTCGCCAGCAATAGAAATGATTTCCCGCTCCACCGTGGTCACTTCAATGCCACACATGGCTTCGCATAAGGTACAGGTTGAAAAGTGTTTTTTCGGCTGTGCTTGCATCACAACGTCTTCCATTAATTTACGTAAACAGGACGTTATAGATTTAACATCTTATACACAAGCATCATCGAAATTTATTAGACCGTCCTTAATCCCTTGCTCTATGAGATGCTTATCTAAACTCCGGGGCGAGTCCTTTAAGCATACTTAATAGCAGTTTGTGTTTCTTGAGATCGACAGGTTTATGAATTATCTCGCTACTCGCCGGGTATTGCTCTAAACAATTATGGTTAACGAAGTTACGGCTCGGCCGGATAGGCCGATGGGTCAAACCACCTGCACAATTAGGGCATACATTTGACAATATTTGGTCAACACATACTGCACAAAAGGTGCATTCAAATGAACAAATCATGGCATCTTTGGCATTAGGTGGTAATGCTTTGTTGCAGTGCTCGCAAGTAGGACGTAGGGCTAACATAATGTTTATTCTCATCCTTTTTTTTGTAAATGTAAGTAATTGTTATCAAGTTGTGTAGACACTCATGCGCAATTAATTTACCCTTGTGAAACAAGACGTTAAAAGGCTTGGGTCAAGGTATAAATGTACTCGTCTATGACGAATGTCTCAAGGAACATAATTGAATATTACCGATACAAGTGCACAGGATACCGTGCTCGAAAAACCTTCTTCTAAAAAAAACCTATGGGTTGTCGTTGCAGTTCTATTTCTTTGCGCAACGCTTATCTACGTATTTTGGAGCGCACTACGTAACTGGTCGTCTGCGGATACTAGTCTGTCGATGCAAAATGTTCGGGTAGCCACGGTGACCGTAAAAGACTTTGTACGAGACTTATCCGTGCAAGGTCGCGTTGTCGCCGCCGTTAGCCCTCGCCTTTATAGCCCAGCGCAAGGCACGATCACCTTTGAGGTTGATGCCGGTGACAAAGTAGAGAAAGGCCAATTGCTGGCATCTATCGATAGTCCTGAATTAACTAACCAACTCAAGCAAGAAGAATCTAGTTTACAGCGTAATAAGTTGGAATTAGACAGACAACGGATCCAAGGTAAAAAACTCGCCTTAGAAAAACAAAAGGCCGCTGATTTGGCTAAGGTTGCCACCGTAGCTGCCGAGCGTGAAAAGCGCCGTGCTGATAATGCCTATGCTACTCACGCCATCAGTCAAATTGATTTTGAAAAAGCCCAAGACGATTTGAAAAATGCCCAGTTGGTGCTCAAGCATGCATTACAAGACGCCAGCTTAGATCAAGAAAGCCTCGATTTTGAGCTAAAAACCCAGCAGTTATTGGTAGAGCGCCAAGCGTTACAAGTCTCTGAAACCAAGCGCCAAGTTGATCAGCTTCTTGTGCGCTCACCTGTTGATGGCATCGTTGGCAACCTTGCTGTGCAACAAAAAAATCAGGTTAGCAAAAATCAACCGATTTTAAGTGTGGTGGATTTATCCGAATTTGAATTAGACGTTGATATTCCTGAGAGTTACGCAGACGACTTAGCAATCGGTATGGATGCACAAGTCAGTTTAAACGGTCAACAATACGCCGCTGTTTTAGTGACTATTTCCCCTGAAATTGAGAATAACCAAGTGGCCGGGCGTGTGCGATTCGCGAAACAAAATCAACAAGGTGAAGCCCTACAACAACCAGAAGGCCTAAGGCAGAACCAGCGACTGAGCACAAGAATACTTATGGAAAACAAGTCGTCTGTATTAACACTGCCCCGTGGTCAATTTTTACAAAGTGATAATGGTCGCTACGCCTATGTCATTAAAGACGATATGGCATTGCGCCAACCTATTACGATAGGAGCGCGCAGCTTAAGTGAAGTAGAAATACTGGCCGGTTTGGCCCAGGGTGATCAAGTGATTATATCTTCAACCGACGCCCTTGATGGAGCTGAATCTGTGCTGTTAGCACGTTAGATCCGCCAGTTAGTTAGGACCACAGTCTCAATGCAGTACACAACAATAACAACAAGGTGAAGTATGTTAGCAATGAATAATATTGGTAAGGTCTTTACTACAGATATAGTGCAAACCCATGCACTCAAAGATTTTAGCTTAAAGGTCAACGAAGGGGATTTTTTGGCCGTAACCGGGACCTCAGGCTCAGGTAAAACCACATTTTTGAACGTGGCAGGTTTGCTAGAAACGTTCGATAGCGGCGAATATACCCTTGATGGGCAAGATATTCAGGGCTTGACCGACCGCCAGCGCAGTCAATTGCGCAATGAGAAAATCGGCTTTATTTTTCAAAGCTTTAATCTAATTCCAGATTTAAATTTATTTGATAATGTAGACGTGCCTCTGCGCTACCGTGGCTTTAATGCAGCCCAGCGAAAAGAGCGAATATTGAGTAGCCTAGAGCGAGTTGGCTTAGGCAAACGTTTAAAACACTTCCCTGCACAGTTATCAGGTGGTCAGCAACAGCGGGTGGCTATCGCACGGGCGCTAGCAGGCTCACCACGATTTTTACTGGCCGATGAACCAACAGGTAACCTAGACACTGAGATGGCAAAAAGTGTGATGGCATTGCTACAGGAAATCAACCAAAGTGGCACGACTATCATCATGGTCACTCACGATGAAAGCTTAGCCCAGCAGACTCAGCGACAGATAGTGGTGCGCGATGGCCGTGTGTGTGACTCAGGTGCATCAAGTACTTCACCTCAAGCAGACAGCGTACAACGTGTTTAGCTATTATTGTCGCTTAGCAATAAACAGTATTTTTCGCTCTAAGGTACATAGCGCGTTAACCATACTAACCATTGCTTTAGGGATCGCGGCTTGCACCATTACATTAACGCTTGTTACTAGCATGTCAGCAAACCCAATAGCCCATAAAAGCGCGCAATTATTTCGCGTTCAACTGGATAACTGGGATCCGAATCAAGCCGCTGTGGCCCCCAACCTACCACCAGAATTTGTGACCTGGACAGATGCCAATAATATCGTACAAGCCAAACAGGCTAAACGGCAAAGCGCCAGTGCCATTACTTGGGGTATGGTTAACCCGGCAAAGCAAGGTTTAACGCCATTTTTGGCGGTGATGCGCGTGACCAGTAAAGACTTTTTCCCTATGTTCGATGTGCCGTTTATTTATGGGGCGGGTTGGGATGAAAGTGCCGAACACAATAATGATTACGTGGTGATACTGAGTAAAGAAACTAACCAACGGGTGTTCAATGGCGCTGACTCAGTGGGGCAATCTTTGACCATGCTTGGTGCCACCTTTACCGTAGTTGGCGTTTTAGATGACTGGCATCTTTCACCGAAGTTTTACGACATGTCCTACGGCGCATTTAGCGAGCCTGAAGAGATGTATCTCCCGCTGGGTTTGAAAGCAGAATTCGAATTGCCCCATGGCGGCATAACCAGTTGTTGGAAGGCGGTGGAAAGTGAGCGCTACGATGCATTTTTGAATTCGGAGTGCATCAATTTTCAACTTTGGGTTGAGCTTGATGATCCCAACCAGCTGTCTAAATTCAGTCTTTTTCTAACAAACTACGTCGAACAACAAAAGTCTCTGGGCCGTTTTCCGCGCCCGATCAACAACCGCTTGTTAAACGTAGAGCAGTGGCTTGAATACAAGCAAGTGGTTAAGCAAGATGTGCAAGTCATGTTTTGGCTGTCAATGATGTTTTTACTGGTTTGTCTAATCAATGCCGCCAGTTTACTCAGTGCGAAGCTACATACCAAGCACAGTGAAATAGGCCTGCGCCGAGCCCTTGGCGCTAATTTTGGCCAAATCATCATGCAGTATTCCCTAGAAATAGTATTGATAGGTTTTTGTGGTGGCATACTGGGGATCTTTTTAGCGGTAGTCGGCTTGCATGGTGTTGCTGCACTTTATGCGGGCTACGGCCATTTAGTAGACCTGAATATCACCATCGCTATCGGTGTAATCGCATTAGCGGTGCTGGGCACTATTGTAGCTGGCCTTGTACCCGTTTACACAGCGTGTAGACCGATGCCCGCCATGCAAATCAAGCAATAAGTAGGTCATGTAGATGAACGTATTTCTCAATGTAGGTCCTATCTTTCGCGCCTTAACTCGTCATCGCTTTAGTGCTGTATTAGTTGTCTTTCAGATAGGGATTACCATGGCTATTATCACTAATGGCTTGGCAATTACTTGGGACCGTTTCACTCATATCGAACGCCACACTGGCATTGATGAGCAGCACACATTCTTTTTGACCAGCTCTGGCTTTACCCAAGACTTTAACCCTAGGGCGACAATTGAAAGTGACTTGAGGCTTATTCGCGCCACTGATGGTGTGATTGACGCAGTGCAGACCAACTCGTTTCCACTGTCTGACAGCGGTAACTGGTATGAATTACAGACCAGTACTGATAAAGACGCTGCGCTCATCCCCGCTGCCAGTTATAAGTTTGATAAGCATGGTATTAACACCTTTGCCTTAACGTTAGTGGCTGGCGAAAATTTCAGTGAGCAAGATACGCTATGGCTTAACGAGGCTGACAGCAAATGGCCAAGTCATGTATTGCTCAGTAAAGCCACGGCAACGGCATTATACGGTGAGTCAGATTGGCAAAGTGCAGTGGGCAAAACAATATATGTCAATCAAAGCACGCCTATTGTTGTCAAAGGGATAGTCGAACAACTTCATGCGCCTTGGGTTGAATGGCAGCACGTTGAAAATAGCATTATCTCCCCTGCCCGCGTCACCCACAACTCAGCACGCTACGTGATCCGTACCAAAGCTAATAGACTAGATGACTTGATGCAAAGCCTGCCAGCAACGCTCGCTAAAGAAAACACTCAGCGCGTGATACGTAAAATAAAAAGTATTCAGCAAGCTAAAAACGAAATTTACGCCGCAGACATTGCGACCGTGAGCATTCTATTAGTGGTGATTGTTGTTTTAGCCTTTGTAACCGCCATGGGGGTAGCAGGCTTAGCCAGTTTTAATATTAATAAACGACGCCAACAGATCGGTATACGCAGAGCCTTAGGGGCAAGTAAACGACAAATTTTGCAGCATTTTATGCTTGAGAATGCATTGCTTTGCGCTGTTGGCGCTGCTCTTGGCGTATTACTTACCTTGGTGTTAAACATCTTTCTTGTTTCACAGTACGCACTTACCCCCTTGCCTATTATCTACTTACCGCTGGGTATATTCATCATCTTTGCGATCAGTCAATTAGCGGTGATTAAACCCGCAGTGCGCGCAATGAGTGTGTCACCCGCCATGGCGACCAGAAGTATTTAGGTTATTAACCAATAATTTAATTTTACTCAACGCGGATAGAGCGCCAATGCCGTTTGATACATCATTTGTTGTCGCAGGCCCGCACGCTTCTCTTGCATAACCGACAGCAAATGTTGCCATCGAGGTGGGCACTGCAGCGTTAAGTTTGCTAGAAATTTGAGGTGTGCATCTGGGTAATGTTGTTTGACTAAATGTGATGTTAGCCAATCAACATTAGGCAGCAGAAGATGGGAGTACTGACCCGATACCGCAATGCGTAGGCCTGCTAAATCAAAATCGCCAAAATATATCCTTGGACAACGTGGCCGCTCGTCTTGCCATTGTTCGAGTAACGCTTTAGTACTGGTGCTGTGCTCACTGTCACCACGGTAAATAACCAAAAGTTTGTTTAGGTCTTGCGTCAACTGCCCTTGAAACCGATGCCAATCATTAAAACTATCGCGGTTTTCGATAATCAGCAGATTATCGAATTCCGCTAAATTTAACATGGCTAGATTTAATTCTACATTCACTTGCTCACACGGGTAAAACTGCTGATTAAACGCGTTAAGTGTTTGCAAGTCGTTTGATAACAAAGGCGCTTGATTAGAAAGCGCACACAGTACTAACGATTGTGTCGGTTTTATTCGCCCTTGCTTTTCATCCGTGCTTTTTAAGGCTGCACTTTGATGTGTATCGTCGCTAAAATCAGCAAAAATATCCTCCCCCATACTCAGCAAATAGCTGGCGCGAATGGCCTCAATGCCTTGACGAGTGAAACGGAAATGTTTTTTATTATTCAACCACTGGCCAGGCTGAATATATTCCTGCTCCTGTCTCTTATACACATCTGACGCTG
>OJFV01000082.1_pt1 | contig 56190 bp, 56 predicted proteins | sample 1594391 | NCBI WGS metagenome assembly OJFV01 (sample SAMN05416856, study PRJEB24817) | seawater metagenome | isolation source: Sea water | place: Canada:Atlantic | collected 2013-11
ATAACACAGTGAATCACAAAGGCCTCGCAATGGCGAGACCTTTGTCAGCAGTCTGAGGCAGCCACTTAGACTGCCTCTTTAGATATCAATATAGCCCAGAAAAATTAGGCGATTGGATCAGGTTTTTCATGCTGACCCACGGTAGCGATACGCAGGTTATTGGTTGAACCCGGCGTTCCAAAAGGAACACCTGCGGTAATAACGATTTGATCTCCGTTCTCACAGAAACCTTCACGCCGCGCAATACGGGTGGATTTCCCCACCATTTCACCAAAACTTTTGACATCACGGGTGTTTACAGAGTGCACCCCCCAAATTAAGGCCATCTTACGGGCAACACGCAGGTCGGGCGTCAAACCCAACAACGGTGTATTGGGACGACCCCGTGCAGCACGAAAAGCAGTACTTCCTGTAGTCGTAAAGCTCACAATCGCTTTAGCCCCGACAAGATCTGCAACATGTCGGGCAGCATCGCTGATAGCATCGGCCTCAGTTGGATTTGGTGCCAATTCATCGGCATGAACCAATTTAAGATAGAGCGGATCCTGCTCAATTGTTTCAATAATACGGTTCATCATGGCAACAGCTTCAAGTGGGTAAGCACCACTTGCTGATTCAGCCGAAAGCATCACTGCATCCGCACCATCATAGACCGCTGTCGCAACGTCAGAAGCTTCAGCTCTTGTGGGTGTTGGGGCTGAAACCATTGTTTCCAGCATCTGGGTAGCAACAACAACCGGCTTACCATACTCACGACAGATCCGAATGATACGCTTTTGAAGCACAGGTACATTCTCAGGCGGAAGTTCAACCCCCAAATCACCACGGGCAACCATAACAGCATCGGTCAACTCGACAATTTCTTCTAACTGCTCAATAGCTGAAGGCTTTTCAAGCTTGGCCATAACGCCAGCGCGTCCCTTGACCAAACGCTTTGCCTCTATGATGTCTTCAGGCCGCTGAACGAATGAAAGCGCACACCAGTCGCATCCGAGCTCCAAACCGAACTCCATATCCAGCAGGTCTTTTTCAGTCAGCGCTGAAAGCGGAAGAATAACTCCAGGGACATTTACCCCCTTATTATTAGACAAGACACCGCCGACGATTACTTCGGTCGTCGCTTCGATGTCCGTAACAGCCGTCACCCGTAGGCAAATACGGCCATCATCGAGCAAAAGGTCTGTGCCAGGCTCAATGGCCTGAAAGATTTCTTTGTGCGGTAAAGTCGCCCTAGTCGTGTCACCAAGCTCGTCTTTCATGTCCAAACGAAACGTGCTGCCATTGACCAATTCAGCAGAATTATTGACAAAACGTCCGACACGTAACTTTGGTCCCTGAAGGTCCATAAGCACTGCAATTGGACGACCGACCTCTTTTTCCACTTCGCGAATAAGATCATAACGCACTTTATGATCTTCATGGGTTCCATGACTGAAATTCAGGCGGAAAGTATCAACACCAGCTTCAAAAAGAGCCGCAATGGTCTCTTTTTCAGAACTCGCTGGGCCGAGGGTCGCAACAATCTTACAAAGGCGCTTACGCTTCATTCCTGAAACCTTTTCATTTTATTTCATTACAGGACGATAACCTGCATTAAATGTCATAGCATTTTTCTGTTACAAATGCTTGGCTTAACGACGACAGTTTTGTCGCAATGTGCGAAACCCTTAAACACAGAAACGGCACGCTTACCCGTGCCGATTAATTATCAAAAAATTTACTGCAAAAAAAAGATCAGGAGGAGGCCCTCTACCTCCTCCTGATCAAGTAGACCTAGAGGCTAAGCCCCAGGGCGACAGCAGTGTCAACCATACGGTTGGAGAACCCCCACTCATTGTCATACCAGCTCAAAACCCGAACCAGACGATCCCCAACAAGTTGGGTTTGCGTCAAATCAAAGGTCGAACTCGCAGGTGAGTGGTTAAAATCAATAGAAACCAGCGGCTCATCGTTCACATCCAGAACCCCTTTAAGAGGTCCCGCAGCAGCGGCCTGCATGGCTTCGTTTATTTCTTCAGCAGTTGTTTTACGTCCTGCCGTAAAGACGAGATCGATAAGGGAAACATTGGCTGTTGGGACGCGAACGGCGGTCCCATCCAATTTCCCAGCCAGCTCAGGCAGAACCAAACCAACGGCACGGGCAGCACCCGTTGAGGTTGGGATCATTGAAAGCGCGGCAGCTCTGGCACGGCGCATGTCTGAATGCATGGTATCAACTGTATTTTGATCACCGGTATAGGCGTGAACAGTGGTTACAAAGCCTTCTTCCAAACCAACGAGTTGATTGAGAACGTGCGCAACCGGTGCCAGGCAGTTTGTCGTGCAAGAAGCGTTTGAAACAATCTTGTGCTCAGGCGCGATCTTGTCATGGTTAACACCATAGACAACGGTGAGATCAGAATTATTTCCTGGCGCAGAGATCAATACTTTCTTGGCACCAGCCTCTAGATGTAGAGATGCTTTTTCCCTGCTAGTAAAGAGACCTGTACACTCCAAAGCCACATCAATGTTTAGTTCGCCCCAAGGGAGGTCAGCAGGATTACGCTCAGACAAAGCGGCTATACGTTTGCCTTCGATAATCAACGCTCCGTCATCGGCCTTGATGTTCTTGCGCAGAGTTCCGTGAACAGAATCATATTTTAAAAGATGTGCATTCGCCTGAGCAGATGCCAGGTCATTAATGGCAACAACCTCAATATCATCCCGTCCAGATTCGATGATGGCACGGAGAACAAGTCGGCCTATCCGACCAAAACCATTAATTGCTACACGAACCGCCATAATCTGCTCCTCAGGGAATAAGTAAGTATTCTTAGCTTCAATAAATGTTCATTTTCGAACATAAACGCAAGCGTTATTTTTCTAAAGTGAAAGATTTGTGACATCTAAATTATGCCAAAATGGGTATCGTTCAAGATTTAGAAGCAAGCTGTTACCCGTATAATATATTGATTTAATTACAGTTATTTACGAACAAGCATTCCCATTTGCGTTACTCACAAAGAGTTTCCTGCAAAATTTATAAATGAAATTAAATTGAATTATGAATGTTCAAATACATTGAAATCGAAAGAATCGCTTTCCTTAGCAAAGAACTTCAATATCCAAAGACTGGATGATCGATAAAAGAGGCTCTGTCGGCATACTATCTGTAACCAACGTATCTATTTGAGAAAGATGACCGAGGCGAACCAAGGCATTCCGGCCATACTTACTACTATCTGCAACCAAAAGAGTATGGCGGGCATTTTCAATAATAGTTTGCGAAACCCTCACACCACCATAGTCATAATCAAGCAGACTTCCGTCCTCATCAATACCACCGACGGCAATAACGCCGTAATCCGCGCGGAATTGCCGGAAAAAGTCGATTGTCGCTTCCCCGATAATACTTCGATCCAGGCTCCGAACAACACCGCCCGCGACAATGATTTCAAAACTGGGGTTCGGGCTCATAATGTGCGCAACACTGAGGCTGTTTGTTATAACCCGCAAACCCGTGTGCCCCATCAAAGCCTGGGCAACGCTTTCGTTGGTCGTCCCCATATTGATAAATATTGAGGCATTATTCGGGATCTCTTTGGCGACCAGCTGCGCAATGCCTTCTTTTTCTTGGGCATTGATCCCCTGACGTTGCGTGTAATCGAGGTTAAGAACTGAGGAACTGAAACTCGCACCACCATGAAACCGATTTAAGAACTTGGTGTCACAAAGCTCGTTGATATCCCTTCGTATCGTTTGTGTTGTAACAGAGAAGTCTTGCGCCAATGTTTCAATAGAAACAAAGCCCTGATCTTTTGCTAATTCAAGTATCTGCCGTTGACGACGACTTAAACTATCCAAATTCATGTAAACTTCCCTTTCAACACACCCTTTAACCGATTTCTCGGCAATTTGACCTCGCTTTTACATGAACGCCTTAACGAAAGGAAGCCATGTTCACTTTACTTTCATAAACGAACATACGAAAGTAAAGGCGAAAATCCAAGGGGAGCACATAAGGAATCCGGCATGAGTGATAAAAAATATATTCTTTCTATTGATCAAGGCACGACAAGTAGCCGGGCAATCGTCTTTGACACTCAAGGCTCAAGCCTTGCAAAGTCTCAGGAAGAATTTCCCCAAATTTTCCCCAATGACGGCTGGGTAGAACACGACCCAGAAACCATCTGGTCCTCAACTCTAAACGTGTGCTCTGCCGCCCTAAAAGATGCAAAAAATCAAGGCATTAGCGTTTCCACTATCGGCATCACTAATCAACGCGAAACCACCATAGTTTGGGACAGAACAACGGGAGACCCCATCTACAATGCTATTGTGTGGCAAGACCGCCGAACCGCAGATCTTTGCGCCAAATTAAAAGGTGACGGCTTAGAAAAATTGGTCACGGCCAAAACCGGACTTTTGCTCGACCCTTATTTTTCTGCGACCAAGATTGCCTGGATTCTCGACAATGTTGATGGCGCTCGTGCCAAGGCAGAACGAGGTGAGCTTGCATTTGGCACTGTAGATTCGTTCCTGCTCTGGCGTTTAACGGGCGGCAAAGAGCATGCAACGGACGTCACCAATGCATCACGCACCATGATCTTTGATATTCACAATTTGATATGGGATGAAGACCTTCTCAAACTCTTCAATATCCCTGTATCAATGCTTCCCGAAGTAAAAGAATGCGCCGCTGATTTCGGTCTGACCGACCCTGCCTTATTTGGAACAGCAATCCCGGTACAGGGCATAGCCGGTGATCAACAAGCCGCAAGTTTCGGACAAACTTGCTTTGAACCTGGCGATATAAAAAGCACTTACGGTACGGGCTGTTTTGTCCTCCTCAACACTGGGGAAATCCCCCTTAGCTCTAAAAACCGCCTTTTAACGACCATTGGGTATCGCATAAACGGTAAAACATCCTATGCCATCGAGGGCGCGATCTTTGTCTCTGGCGCTGCCGTTCAATGGCTGCGAGATGGCCTCAAGATCATCCAATCGGCAAACGAGACAGAAGCTTTAGCCAGAAGCATTTCCGATAATAAAGGTGTTTATCTTGTTCCAGCCTTCACGGGGCTCGGCGCACCTTATTGGGATCCACACGCCCGTGGCTCCATATACGGCCTTACCCGTGACAGCGGGCCTGCGGAAATCGTTCGCGCCACCCTCGAAGCCGTATGCTATCAAACCCGCGATCTATTCGAGGCAATGGCCGACGATGGCATGACCCCGAACGCCCTGCGCGTCGACGGCGGCATGGTTGCTAACGATTGGGTTATGCAGTTCCTGTCCGATACTTTGAACCTTCAAGTAAATCGCCCGGCTGTTGCCGAGACAACCGCTTTAGGGGCCGCTTATTTGGCAGGCTTACAGCATGGGATTTATTCTTCACTTGATGACATCAAACAAAATTGGGCTCTAGATCGTCGATTTGAACCAGAGATGGCAGATGAAACCCGAACAAAAAATCTCCAAGGATGGGAACTTGCCATCAAGCGGACGTGCTATCAATAAATAAAAACCCTCCAAACCATCAAAGACAAAAGGCCCTGTCCGTTGACAGGGCCTTTTGCATATTGTTCAGAAAAATTTATAGCTAACTATTTTTGCGCCCAGGAACCGCTCTCATTGAGAAACCATGTCCCTGCGGGTGCTTTACTCATAATCTGTTTGGCATAAACCTTCCCAACGTCTTGGGCAGAGACGCCTTCTTTGCTGGCTCGCTCTTGATAAATTTTTGAACGTTGCGCATTCACGGATGAGACAAAATCTGACGCGGAACCATCTCTGGCTACAGCAAGTCCGTCGTATCTTTCACCAACGGCTCCTGAACGTCTCAAACTATCAAGGTCAGCCGACCATGCAGAAGGAACTACAGACAAGACAGCGATTGCGACAAACAGAACTCTTAACATTTTCATGCTTTGTAGAACCATTGTTTCAATTTCCTCCACCGACTACCTAAAAGAGAGTCGGGTTATTGTTAATATCGTCTTTAGCCTGATCTTCCAGACGCACACGTACTTCGGCATCCAGTTTAATATTCAGGTTAATGGTAATTGGCTCTTGAGGCGCTTCGACCTTAACGGTCGGCGCACAAGCCTGAAGGCCAAATGTTATAGCTGCCAATATCAAAAGACGTCGGCACATAGTATCGCTCAGAAGGCCAACCAAGGCGCTATCCTTTTGTAAAAGTCATTTAATTCAAGATAAGAATAGCCGCCAAAATAAGGCAAGGGAAAGGCACAATTGGTTCACCGCATATATTCAACGATCTGGGGTTCAAAATATTTTATGTATCAACGTTTTTTTAGGAATCCAGAAACCAAGCCTTTTGAAATCTTTTGTCCCTGTAAAAGAACCTCAAGTAAGGGTTCAATACGCGTCTCGAGGTTAATATTAAGCCGGAAGGGGTGCCCCTCTAAGACATTTTTATTGGCGCCACTTATACCCAATTTGACCTGAGCCGCTCCATTCAGGGGCTTTTCTATATCAAGGGTCAATTCAGTATAGTGAAAATTTTGAAGAGCTTTGATCAACAGCTCAACCTGTTCTCCTCCAGAGGCTAAAGCATCTGCTACGACCTGAGATCTGATTTGCAAAACTCCAGGGCCATCCGTGGAGAGATGTCCGCCCTTGATAACCACCTGCTCTCCCTCAAGCCTTATTGGTATCTGACCGGAAAGCAACCCCGTCCCGCTTAGATCATCCCGGCCAATCAAGGCAAAAAGCTCTTTCACATCCAACTTATTAACTTGAACTTCAAGGCTCTGCTTTTCTTCAAGGACCTGGAATATACCTGGCTTTAGATAAACCTGCCCGCCCGCTATATTTAGCCCGGCGTTACGAAGGTCCACAACCGGCTGCCCTTGCTCTAAATAAGCCCCAAAAAGCAATTCAATATCCGTCAGAGGAACACCTGCATCAAGTTCTGTTATTTTCAAACTTTGGCCTGGCGGTAAACTTGGCTCGGTTATGCCCTGAAAGAAAAATCGGCCTTCAAGGCCACGGACTGGCAAATCGCTGATTAATGCCTCGTCAATATCAAGGTTGATATAACCGTGACCATCGGGCTTCCCATTTTTCAATGCAATTTCGGCATGCCCAGAAAATGTTCCACTTTGAACCTTCACATCAGACAATACAGGGGAAAAGGTTGCAGGTTGAATCCCGCCTTCTGTAAAAAGTAACTTTGGGATAACAACATCAAATGCTCCATCAAGAGAGCTCGGTGTTATCTGCCCTTCTACGGCAAGTAGAGTAGCCCCTTCTAAAAGGCCTGCTTCTACCTGCAACTTAACCTTCTGAAGGCTTCCCTTAACCTCCGCAGAAAATTGTCCCTCAGGTAAAGCCAAGGCTTCGTCTTCTGATTTAACCTGGCCACGCACCCTGGCTTCAAAAGGGGTTTTTGATATATCATCCGGCAACCCCAGTGGCGTAAATGGTGTTGTAAACACAGACGTTAACTTGCCAATTTTAAGATTCAAATCTGGTGCAAGTGCCTCTTTTATTGTGGATTTAACGCGCCACACATTATCACTGCCCCCAGTTAATCCGGCCTCTAGTCTTGCAAATGAAATTTTTTGTTTTGCTTCAATAAGATTCACTTTAAGGGTTTCAACAGAAGCCTTTGCATTCATTTCTTTCAATGTGACCCTATCATTGGCAAGAGAAGGCAGTACCAGTGTACTACCAAAACGTTGCACACTGATAGAAACAGGACTTGTCGCTTCTAACTTCCCAGGAAGGAATAAAGACGACACTAAGATATTGCCGTGCCCTTCTGCTACAGACAGCACATTCTCATTCAGTTGATATTTCCCCTCAAACCCACGACTTGAAGCTTTAACATATTTCTTTGATCCATCTCCTTGCTGCGGAACTATGAGTCCCTTAAAGGTACTCTTCCAATCACCGTTCCAACCCTCTAAATTATTGTACAGAGCCCCGACTTGAAAGCTGATTTCAGCAGCCTTGATTTGAGGTAAGGCAATATTAGAAGCAACCAGTTCAAGTTCTCCCTTGGTGCCGCTAAGAAGGCCTAACCCTTGATCAACATGCCCAGAGACGGCACCGTTGTAACTCAGCTCAAAACCCGTCTGCCCCTTAGCTCTTCCACTGACTTCCCCTGTATAGGGATGTTCATCCATTAGCCGAAATGAAAGCTTGGTTCCCTCTTTCAAAACTTCTCCCGAAATTTGATTTCCTAATAAATCATGGATTTCGGGTGGAAGAGATTGATCGGCTTCTAAACCAACAACGGAATAAACGGCATCTTGGTACAGTCTAAGGCGTGTTTCCTCCCCCTTTTGCTTGATATTTAAGGGGATATTACTCTCTATTGATACGCCAGTATGAAGAAGGATTCGAGTTTGTGTATCAACCGACAAATCTGCGGTAGCCGTGTTCAATCCAGTTAAAAGAGGCCCGACAGCTAATCGCCACCTTTCTGGCACAGGGCCAGAAACGCGGACTTCCCCCACTCCGTCTAATTTAATCTCTCCGTTGATGGTTTTTACTGCAGGCGCATTTTTGCCTAAAAAAGCAACAGGCAAGCTTCCTGTAATATTGCCAAAAACATTCCAATTCAGCCCTGGATCATCCAAAAATAACGATGCCGCGCCTTCACCCTCAAACCCAATTTCCTGCCAATTTATATCCCAATCAAGCTGCAGATCCGAAGACGAAAATATCATGCTCAAAGAAAACCCTTCAGGTTCGCTATCGCCAAGTTTCCCACCCTCAAAGCTGATCCACCCTTGAATGTTATCTTCCGAAGTTCCTATCGCCTCTGCGGCCAGAGGAAGGTGAATTAATCCAGGTTCGGCAGTAATGTTCAGCTCGCTATTGGTTAAATGAACCTCTGGCTGAAAAGGTAACGTTGGCATCGCGCTAGCTTCACCGTCCCCTTCACCTGAGAGCAATACATCCAAGGAACCAAGCAAGGGCTTCTTTCCCGTAACATCAAGTGACAGCTTAAGCCTATCGATGTTGACCTCAAGAGCGCCCCCACGCCACAGTTCAACAAGGTCGAAATTTAGCTGTAAGCTACCCAACGAAAACTCGGCGGCTTCTCCTGCAGCGAGCTTTTCTAGGCTTATTTTGTTGTATGAAATATCTACGACTTGGGCTTTGAAATGCGGAATCTTTGCCTGTTGAGCCACTTGTTCGAGAAAATATTGAGCAATTGAAATTCGGTAAACGGCCAACAGTCCGCCCGCGAGGATCAAAATGAATCCAAGCCCTAGAATAATCTTGCTAATTTTTCGCCAGTAATTTTTTTTAGAACCCATTTCGCTACACTAGCACAAGCAAGATGCCTGAAAAGACCCCAAGTAACAGCCTGTTTAATGAAGCATATTTTTATCATCCTGGGGCCAGGACTTTGAAACAATAACTTACTTATTTTGCTTCAATTCGGAACGCACAAGTTGTTGTACTTTTCCAACAAAAGTACCAATCTATTATATATACAGGTATTTATGGGCAATCGATCATAAGACCGACAAATAGTTGCTTAATGCAAAAGATACAACGCGCGAAGAAAGTGTAACTAATGACCCAACGGATCACTGTCCTTATCAATGCCATCAAGGATCAGGCCCTAAATATCCGCACATACGAGCTTGTTAGCCCCAGTGGGGAACCATTGCCATCCTTTACGGCAGGATCGCACGTTGATGTCTTTCTTTCGAACGGATTGGTGAGACAATACTCTTTGTCGAATGCCCCAAATGAACAATTACGCTACGTCATAGGTGTTCAAAAAGACGAGAATAGTCGCGGGGGGTCCATTTATCTTCATGATACCTTTAAAGTTGGTGATCAGGTCGAGATTTCTATTCCTCGAAATCATTTTGAACTCGATGAAAGTGCTCAGAGGTATAAACTCATCGGCGGCGGCATTGGCATTACGCCAATTTTATCCATGGCGAGACGGCTAAAAGCATTAGGGAAACCTTTTCAACTTTATTATGCCTGTCGAAACGAAGACCGTGCGGCCTTCATGGAAGAGCTGAAATCAAGTGAACTTTCCAGCCATGTGATCTTTTCTTTCGATGACGTTCATGGCCCTCTGAAAACGCAGTCCTTGTTTAGCCGAGTTGATCCCGGTGTTCAGATATACTGTTGCGGCCCCGGTGGCCTTATGGATGCGGTAAAAGAAGCGACGCATGCATGGCCCGTCGACACTGTTCGATTTGAGCATTTTGCAGCAGACGACAGTACGGGACCGAGAGAAGACGATGACAGTTTTGAAGTTGTCATACAGAGCACGGGAAAAGTACTACAAGTACCCGCAGACAAAAGTATTCTCACTGTACTCGAAGAAAACGGAATTTTCGTCGACCACGCTTGTTGCGAAGGAATTTGTGGCACTTGTGAAACGGGCCTAATAGAAGGGGACGTTGATCATAGGGACATGATTTTGACCGAAGACGAAAAAAGTGAGAACCAAGTACTAATGGTCTGCTGTTCAAGGGCAAAGAGTGGCCGCCTTACACTCGACTTGTAAACTTTATTTACTACTCATTTTTCTTGGATCTACCTGTATAAAAACGATTATTTTCATATAGGTAGTAACCCGAGGTAGTCAGATGGGAAAATCTGACTTAGTATAACCAAAGATTAATGTACAATTATGTTTACAAGACCCAAATTGGGTAGGGGGAAATATGTCCTATATCAAGCTAGCCCTAGCGGCGCTTTTCATTTCAGCACTTACAGCCTGTTCACCAGAAGTTGGTAGCCAAGAATGGTGTGACGGCTTGAAAGAAAAACCTAAAGGTGATTGGTCTGCCAACGAAGCTACTGACTTCGCGAAACACTGTATCCTTTAGTAGGTGTTGAATATGAGTGACGGGCTGGATTTAGAGCTTCGAGATTTTGTTGCTAAGACCGAGAGTTTTTCAACACCTGAGACAATTGAGCTTGAAGACATCAGGCAAAGTTATGATCAGATGTGCAAACATTTCCAGTCCCCTCATTCAGAAAATATAAAAATTCTAGAAGGTGCCGTCGAAGGTCCTGATTGTGATATTCCGATCAGGGTCTATCGCCCTAAAGATCGCATTGGTCTCCACCCAACCCTGATCTATTTCCACGGCGGCGGCTGGGTGCTCGGAGATCTTGATAGTCACGATTCGATCACTGCAGATCTCGCCGTTCAGGCGGGAGTACAGGTCATTGCCGTAGATTATCGTTTAGCACCGGAACATCCCTATCCTGCTGCGGTAGACGATTGTTGGGCCGTATATCAGGCCATCACTGAAGCCCCGAAAATTTTCGATGTAGATATCGATCGTCTAGTGATCGGCGGGGATTCGGCGGGGGGAACACTAGCTGCGGTCATTACGATGATTGCGCGCGACATCCACTTACTGGGCTTTAACGCGCCATGGATAAAAGGCCAGCTCCTTCTTTACCCAGCCTTATCAAGCGAGGCACTCCCCTCACGCACCCATCAGAAAAATGCGCCTCTGTTTAGTGCGCCTGACCTTCATACCTATATTGATTATTATCTCGGACACTCTGCAACAGAGCAAGACAAGCAGGATTTCAAAATTTTTCCAGCACAGGCTCATGATTTTTCCAACCTACCACCTGCATATGTTTCTTCTGCTGAACTCGACCCTCTTTCTGATGATGGCCCTGATTTTGTCGACAAACTAAAATCCGCAGGTGTTACGGCGAGGTCGGTCGTTGAACCCGGCCTGATGCATGGCTGGCTCCGGGCGCGACACATCAGCCCGCGGGCAGAAAAAGCCTTTTCCCGTATTGTACAGGCCCTTAAGGATCTGACAGCCTAACATTCGGCTGATGTTACTTTTTCTTCACAAGGGTCATACCATCTGAAAAGGGAAGCATCACCATTTCCACTCTTTGATCTTCAACGATGGTTTTATTTAAAGTCCGAATGGACTCTGTTATAGGCTCGCTTACGGTCTCCTTGGCGACATTCCCGTACCAGAGAACATTATCAACAACTAGTAATCCGCCTGGCGCTAGCAGTGCTAGACACGCTTCATAATAATCGGGATAGCGTTCTTTATCCGCATCTAGAAAAATCAGATCAAAACAGGCTGCTTTTTTGTGAAGACGAGTTATTTCAGCCATGGCATCGCAAAGCCTAAGCTCTATTTTGCTCTCAACGCCTGCTTCTAACCAAAAGGCTTCGGCTATATCGGTAAATTTCTTCTGATTGTCTAACCCCATCAAGACACCATCATCGGGGAGGGCACGTGCCATGCACAAACTACTGTATCCGGTAAAAACACCGATCTCTAAAATCGATGACACACCAAGTAGCTTTACGAGGAAAGAAAGGAGTTGGCCTTGCTCTGGACTAACTTGCATATGGCCAAAACGCATTGCCAAGGTTTCTTTTCGCAAACGCCTTAACAACTCGTCTTCTCGTACACCGAAACCTAACAAATATCTTTGTAGTTCATCCGTAATGGATACATGTCGAGAATTCATAAAAAATAATCCAAACCAATCAAACAATCACGACCACTTTTACCATAGCAACGACGGATAATTACAGTCATAAACGACATTGTCGCAAACGCTGTTCTGCCAGTCGTTTTTCAAAGCGAATCAGTTGTATATTTTAATAAAACTTCCTTTTAAACGATAACTCCTCCAGGTGTCATTCAAAGTCAAGCGATTGATTTTGAATGAATAATTGGGAAGTCGGCAAGCGTACTCAAAATCTATAACGCAATTCCGACACTGCCCCCGCAACGGTAGGAGAGGATTAGATTCGCGACAAGCCACTGGGGCATATCCCTGGGAAGGAAGCGAATTACGGTGACAAACCTCCTCTCAAGTCCGGAAACCAGCCTGAGGCAAGTCGATAATCGCGGTGGGCGATTGGAACGATCTCTAAGCAATAGCCTGTGTGTTTACACAGCTATCGCGATAGTAGCGTTTCTTTATCCCATCGCTTGCAACAAGCATATCCTCTTTAAAGGGGAGCCAATAATGGTGAATAGGACCAAGAGATGAGTATATCAACCCGCGACAAGATGTTTGATCTACTTCGGGATAAGAAGCAGAACTACAGCCTCCCAAGAGAGTTCTATAACGATCCAGAGTTCTTCCAACTCGATATGGAACATATCTTTGGGAAATCCTGGATTTTTGCAGGTCTAGTTTGTGATATCCCAAAACCCGGGAACTTCTTTACTCTTTCTATTGGTGACGACCCTCTGGTTATTGTCAGAGACGATAACAAAGAAATACACGCGATCTACAATACTTGCCGCCACAGAGGCTCAAAGGTCTGTCTTGAAGAAAAAGGCCATACAGCAAAACTCGTGTGCCCCTACCATCAATGGACCTATAACCTCGATGGCAATCTGCTCTTTGCCGGAAACATGGGTGAAGGTTTTAAGCCTGCCGACCACCCGCTCAAAAAAGCACACATTGGGATTGCAGGCGGCATGATTTTTGTCAGCCTTGCCGAAGCCCCACCAGCCTTTGATTATTTTAAAGAAGCCGTTGAGCCTTTTCTTAAACCCCACGGTTTGGAAAAAGCAAAAGTTGCTCATGAAATTACAATCCGCGAGCAAGCAAACTGGAAATTGGTGATTGAAAATAACCGTGAATGTTATCACTGCAACGGCTCTCACCCCGAATTGCTGAACTCACTCCTTGAGTTTGACAATACAGATGATCCCCGTGCGACACCTGAGTTCAAACAACTTGCTGAAAAAAAAGCACGTGATTGGAATGCCATGGGTATTGCCCATGAATCCACGGCTCACAATCTTGAATACCGCGCGGTTCGTATGCCTCTGGCTGAAGGCACGGTCTCTATGACGATAGATGGCACACAGGCCTGCCAAAAACTTATGGGCGATCTAACCGATCCTGATATGGGGTCCATGCGGCTCTTACATCTTCCAAACACCTGGAACCATTTTATGGGCGATCATTCCATTGTCTTTCGGGTGATGCCGATCGGCCCTCAGGAAACCCTGGTCACAACCAAATGGATTGTGCACGAGGATGCCGTAGAGGGAACCGATTACGATCTAGAGAAAATGGTCGCAGTCTGGAACGCCACTAATCACCAGGACAGAGAGCTGGCCGAAAACAATCAACTCGGTATCAATTCAAGAGCATACCAACCTGGCCCCTATGCCGAAGGCGCAGAATTTGGCGTCATCAACTTTATCAATTGGTACAGCTCAGACATGCTTGGCAAACTTTTTGATCCCGAAAGGCTGAAAGCTATAGCCAGTTAATAGCAACTGGGAATACCCACAGCGAATAGTCATCTAAACCATTCATAACAAGGGGCACCAAGGGTGCCCCACAGAAGCACACGCCGAAAAGGCACGAATTGGGGAATTCAACAAATGGCTGTCAAACAGGCAATCAGAGAACTCAACACGACAACACCATGGGATAGCCATTCACAAATGCTTGAATGTGTGATGATCCTTCAAGATACGCACGATGTGAAAACCTTTTGCTTTCAAACCAATGACAGCAGTTGGTTTCGCTATCTTCCAGGACAGTTTATCACCCTAGAACTCGAGATTGATGGCAAGCCAGCTCTTAGAACTTATACTCTTTCTTCTAGTCCTTCCCGCCCCCTCTCAATCTCTATTACCGTTAAAGCGACAGAAGGTGGTTACGTATCGAAATGGTTGCATGCAAACATTAAAGAAGGCGACAAGGTAAAGGCTCATGGACCAGCGGGTCTCTTCACCCTGCATGATTACATGGCCGACAAGTATCTGTTTATTTCAGGGGGTGCGGGTATTACTCCAACGCTCTCTATGACACGTTGGCTTTTCGATTACGGCAACCATACGGATGTGCATTTCATCCATTGCGCCCGAACCCCTTCGGACATCATTGCCCGCCGGGAACTCGAGAGCATGAGCGCGCGGGTAAATGATATTAGAGTTGCCTTTGTTTGTGAAGAGCCCGATCCGTATGGCGCCTGGACAGGATATACAGGTCGTATCAACCAGTTGATGTTAGAGTTGATATCCTCTGACTATCAAGAGCGCGAAATCTTCTGCTGCGGACCAGCCCCCTTCATGCAAGCAGTGCGTGACATATTACACTCCGCAGGCTTCAACATGGACCATTACCATGAAGAAAGCTTTGATTCCCCCATTATAGAAGAAGAAGATCGTCCTGAACATGATGACGTCTTTATCGATGATGATGCCAAATCCTCCGTTAGTTTCATCAAATCAAAGAAAGATACCCGCGTAAAAGAATCAGACACCATTCTGGCCGCTGCCAAGAAAACTGGACTGCATATACCAAGCGCTTGTCAGTTTGGTGTTTGCGGAACATGTAAGGTCAAAAAGGTCTCGGGTGACGTCCATATGGTTCACAACGGCGGCATAACCCAAGAGCAAATTGACGATGGATACGTCCTCGCCTGTTGCTCAAATCCTCTTGGTGATGTTGTTATCGATTTTTAATTCGTCATCAACGCATAGGAACAAGGACACCAATCATCCCCTTGTTCCTATGCGTCACAGGTATTTATCAAGCTACAAACACACTTCTTGTCGCCAAAATTCTTATCTCTAGTTACTATGCTTTAAACTTTAAAAATAATCGGCTTCATTAAAAGTTTGGAGATTAAGACGAGATGAAATTACTGCGCTATGGCCCCGCGGGTCAGGAAAAACCTGGTCTGTTGGATACTGAAAATAACATCCGTGATATCTCATCAATAATCCCTGACATTAATGGCTCGACCATTGACGAAGCAACCCTTGCCAAACTGAGCTCAATAGATGTCCAGAGCCTGCCCATAGTTGAGGGAAATCCCAGGATTGGTCCCTGTGTTAATGGCGTAAATAAGGTTATTTGCATCGGTTTGAATTATCACGATCATGCCGCTGAGGTCGGTGCAAAACCAACGCCTGAACCCCGCATTTTCATGAAAGCAAATTCTTCAATTTGCGGCCCCAATGACAACGTGGAAATTCCACGAGGATCTCAAAAAACCGATTGGGAAGTCGAACTCACAATCGTGATCGGGAAAAAAGCAAAGTATATAGACGAAGCCTCCGCCATAGAACATATCGCGGGATATTGCCTCGCAAATGACGTTTCTGAAAGAGATTATCAAATGCATCGGTCAGGCCAATGGGTGAAAGGCAAAAGCCATGATACGTTCTGCCCAATTGGCCCGTGGCTGGTAACCAAGGATGAAATTGAAGATCCACACGATCTCAATATCTGGTTAGAGGTCGATGGCGTACGCCATCAAAACGGAACTACAGGTAATCTCGTACATAATATCCCAACGATTGTTAGTCATCTCAGCCAGTTCATGACGCTTGTTCCTGGTGATATAATTTTAACGGGAACACCTGCTGGAGTAGGCATGGGGATAAAACCAGAACCAATTTTCCTAAAGCCAGGTATGAAAATGGAACTTGGTATTGATGGCTTGGGAATTCAAAAACAACTGACGGTCTCATCAGACTAATAGCACTTGCTGGGGGAAGACCGCCCTCAACTAAACTTTATTTATCAAGTAAAAGGTGTAAAATACTCTGATAACCGATAATATGCTTCCGTTTTCAGTCTAATTAATTAATATCATCTCGTCTTGATGATCTTTAATTGGATTGAGCAACAGCCCGATACGGTGGGGCAATAAAAGAAGTGTGGCCTCGGCGGTATGACAAAATTAAAACTGCTTCACTCCTATTGGAGCATAAAAAAGAAATCCAACGTCTTCCCTTCCCGGCAAGATATTGATCCTCTTGATTTCCCCTATGTGCTGGGCGACGTATCTCTAATTGATGTTATAGAAAACGGCACCCACGATGACACGCAGTTCAAGGTAAGACTTTTGGGGAGCAATATTCAAACCAGAGTAGGCAGCGCTTTAGTCCATAGAGATATTGAAGATTTTCCAGAACAAGATTCGCTCAACAGAATGAAAATCGCCTATCAAAATGTTCTAAAGACAAAAGAACCTGTCGCCTATCCCAGCTTCTTCAAAATAGGTGAAGAAAACGGTGCCTTTGTCTGTTGTATCTGGCCTCTTTCTAGCGACGGAGAGACCATCGACATGCTTCTTTGTTGCCGCGAAAGAATAGCTGAGGAGCAATTAATTCCTGATCGCTCCGGACTAATTAATCAACATCCGACTTGGCCCTACCAGGACTGGTCAGAAAACCAGCTACTCAAGCAACTTATACCTACGTCCCTTAATATTGGCTCCTAACAACAAAAGGCCCTGCATTTGCAGAGCCTTTGTCTTATGGGTATAACCAATTAACCACGCCCGCGATAGGGCGGCACCCCTTGATCAGGAATCCAAATCCCTTCTGGCGCCGGACCCGATTGGTAAAAAACATCAATTGGAATGCCACCACGTGGATACCAATAGCCCCCGATGCGCAACCATTTTGGGTCAAGGAGCTCTTCAATCCGTTTTCCAATTGAAACTGTGCAATCTTCATGAAAAGCGCCGTGATTTCGGAAAGAGCCAAGGAAGAGTTTCAGAGATTTACTCTCAACCAACCAGTCTCCGGGTACATAATCGATCATCAAATGCGCAAAATCAGGCTGACCGGTAATTGGACAAAGCGATGTAAATTCTGGTGCTGTGAAACGAACCACGTAACCAGAGCCTTTTTGCGGGTTCGCCACACGCTCCATAACAGCCTCTTCAGGTGTTTCCGGAAGTTTACTTTCCCCACCCAATTGAGTCAGGTTTGAATAAATGTTCTCTTCAGTCATATCGACCAAGCTCCGTTCTTAAGAGCAGCTATCTGGCAAAGTTGCAGACAGCTGATTTTTCTAAATATTTACTGTTTCAAAAGCGGGGTTTCTTCGCGATCAGACGCCTCGTTCATTTCCCCAAATCAACACATGCAATTGCGGTAAAACGGTGACTTCAAACCAGCCATCTTCAACCACTTTGTCAATCAGCCATCTCATACGATCCATCACCCCAATCATGTCAATAGTAGGCTCTTCTTCCTCTATTGTTCCCGGGGTATGGTTTCCCGGCTGCAGGTACATCTGAAGCTGAGGGTGACGACGGTGAACTTCTTTTGCGTAGGCGTAATCTGCATCATCAAAAACCACAACTTTCATAATGGTTTCTGTATCGGGCCCCGCCGATGAAACACAGTCAGAAAGAATATCCCAATTGGTTTCCATCTCTGAAGATGGAGGCTTCGGACTGAGTGTCAGGTTATCAAGTTTTGAAAACCAGTCTTTGGCGACACTTCCTTGAGTTTCCAATGCAAAGCGAAAACCTTGTTCATGCCCCATGTCGATCAAGCCCCCCAATGGCTGTATCGCGGGGTTACCACCTGAAAGAGAGACAAGAATCGGCTTTCCAGCGGACAAAGCGGCAACTTCAGTCATGATTGCTTCTGCTGACATCGGTTTCCATTTATCGCGAAAACTTGAATCCACGGCATAAAGAGTATCACACCAACTACAGCGATAATCACATCCGCCCATACGAACAAAGACGGTTGGAACCCCTGTAAGCGCCCCTTCACCTTGAATCGTTGGCCCAAAAATTTCACTCACCCGGATCGTCCGTGCATTAGGTAATTCGTCGCTATAAGACTTCATTCCCGATGCGTTATCATTAGAAACGCCGATAATCATGGCCGGTACTCTGCCCAGGTCTTCGGCGTCTCGCTAATGCGCATAGCAGTGACTTCTGGCCAACGCTCCAACGACCAATAGAATAAGTGCTTAGCAAGACGTTCTGCCGTAACCAGATCATCTCCAAGAACTTCGTTCAGGTGACGATGATCCAATACATCATCGATGTATTTTTTCAACTCTCCAAGCTCGAGGTAATCCCGGACAAACCCAGCTTCGTTCAGGGTTTCTCCAGAGAGTTCAATCTCAACAATATAGTTGTGCCCATGTAACCGAGAACAAGGATGTCCTTCGGGCACACCCATAAGCTGATGAGAGGCGGAAAACGCAAATTGTTTGGATATCCGATACATAATTCAGCTCCCCTTTGCCTTTTCCACAGCTTCGAGCCAGTAATCAGGGTCCTCATAAACTGTCGGGTCTTCCACTCCTGATATATGGAAAGCTTCACGGCGTTCCACACAAGTTCCACAGCGGCCGCAATGGTGCTCATGCCCCTTATAACAAGACCAAGTCTCTTCAAAGGGTACCTTTAGGCGGGCGCCTTCGGCTGCAATATCGCTTTTGGGGATATGCACAAAAGGCGTATAGAGTTTCACCGCAGCATATCCATCAAGAGCATGGCGTTGCATCTCTTCAAATGAATCAATGAACGTTGGACGACAATCCGGGTAGATGAAGTGATCTCCCCCATGTACCGCGGCAGCAACAGCATCTGCATTTTCAGCAGCGGCAGCCCCAAAGGCAATCGCGAGCATGATCGCGTTGCGGTTGGGAACAACCGTAACTTTCATTGTCTCTTCTGCGTAATGTCCATCAGGCACATCAAGATCATCTGTCAACGCAGACCCTGAAAGCAGGGCGCCGACATTGGCAATATCTATAATGTTGTGTGGAACCCCCAAGCGCTCAGCGCAAAGGCGGGCATAATCGAGTTCTTTCTTGTGACGTTGTCCGTAGTCGAAAGATATCAGGCGTGTTAGCTCAGCTTCCGCAGCAACCTTATGTGCAAGCGTGACCGAGTCCAAGCCACCTGAACAGATGACGAGTGTTTTCATTCGTTCCAATCCTTGTTTTTCTACCGGGTAGGCTGCGACCGGGGAGCCCAATAATGCGCTGATGGCTCCAGTTTCACTTAAGTAGCGCAGGCTTGATATAACCTAGTGTAACACAAAAGCAAAGTGCTGGAGTAATTCCATCTGGGAAAGGCACCTATGCATCAACACATCTAATACAAAAATGACCCAAATGTCTCTTCCAAAACCAATCAATTATATTTCTTAAGCTCTGGAATATCCTTTGAAGTACTTATGAACTTATCCAAATACCTTTTTTACGGTTTTTGGAACTAAATAATTATTCACTCTGGGCCGTTGTCCTTCGCTATGGCCTATGCCTATGATGCCCCCTCTTCCTATCTAATCCGTGAGGCCACTATGGAACTTAAAGACCCTTCATTGCTGCGTAATAAATGCTATATCAATGGCACTTGGGCTGACGCTGACAGTGGAGATACCTTTGCTGTTACCAACCCTGCGAACGGCGAGATCATTACCTCTGTCCCAAAGATGGGGGAAGCTGAAACTCACCGCGCTATTGAAGCCGCGCAAGCAGCTTTTGGCCCCTGGAAAGATAGAACTGCAAAAGAACGCGCACAAATCATGCGCAAGTGGTTTGAACTGATCATGGCAAATCAAGAAGACCTTGCTCTGCTTATGACTTTGGAGCAGGGCAAACCCTTGGCAGAAGCCATGGGTGAGGTTGCTTACGGTGCCAGCTTTGTTGAATGGTTCGCTGAAGAGTGTAAACGTATCTACGGCGATACAATTCCAGAACACCTGCCAGGTCGCCGCCTTATCGTAACCAAAGAGCCTATTGGAGTTGTTGCCGCTATCACCCCTTGGAATTTTCCCATCGCAATGATCACACGCAAATGCGCTCCGGCAATTGCTGCGGGCTGTACTGTGGTTATCAAGCCAGCTGAAGACACCCCTCTTAGCGCCTTTGCTCTGGCTGAACTCGCCGAACGAGCAGGTATCCCTAAAGGCGTTATGAACATTGTGTCTGGTGTTCCTCAGCAAATTGGCAAAGCCCTGACTGAGAGCAAAATTGTACGTAAACTTACCTTCACAGGCTCTACGCCTGTTGGAAAGTTTTTGATGAAACAGTGTGCTGATACTGTTAAAAAGACCTCGATGGAACTCGGTGGTAATGCCCCTTTCATCGTCTTCGAAGATGCTGATCTTGATGCCGCGGTTGATGGCGCAATGATGAGCAAGTTCCGCAATGCGGGTCAGACCTGTGTTTGTTCTAATCGTATCCTCGTACAAGAGGGTGTATATGATGCCTTTGCCAAGAAATTGGTTGAAAAGGTTGCCGCTCTCAAGGTTGCTCCCGGCACTGAAGAAGGCGCACAGCAAGGCCCGCTGATTAATGCTGCCGCATCTAGTAAAGTCAGCGAACTGATTAACGACGCGGTTAGCAAAGGCGCAACAACTGTAATCGGAGGTAATCCCCACGATCTCGGCGGCACCTTCTTTGAACCGACGGTGATTACCGGCGTTACAGATGATATGCGCGTGTTCAGTGAGGAGATTTTTGGTCCGGTGGCCCCGCTCTATAAATTCAAGACCGAAGAAGAAGCTGTGAAGATGGCCAATGACACCCCCTTTGGTCTTGCCGCTTATTTCTACAGCCGCGACATCGGCCGGGTATGGCGTGTCTCCCGCGCCCTTGAATACGGTATTGTCGGCATCAACGAAGGCATCATCTCCAACGAAGTCGCCCCATTCGGCGGTGTAAAGGAAAGTGGCGTCGGTCGTGAAGGCTCAAAGTACGGTATGGAAGATTTCCTCGAAATTAAATACCTCTGTATGGGTGGGATCTAACGCCACTTAGAGTACTTAGTAAGACAAAAAGGAGCCTCAACCGGCTCCTTTTTTCTTATGCTTTTGATACTGGTGCTGTTTTCTCGGAAAGCATTTTCACAACCATATACACCGCGAGAGCGGCAACGATATGTTTAAGACTATGTCCGCTGATGGTGGAGCCAACTAGGTCGAAAATCTCGGCATCAAAAAACTCTAAGCCTTTGGCCGTAGCGTACCAAACGTACATCCAAATCAGATATTTCACTGGTGTCAGGCTGAATTTTGGATATAGCCAGCAAATGAGAGGCAAAGCCACCATTGGATAAAATTGAACCAGAACATAGGGGCGAAGATCCCCCGCGCCTTGCAGTTCTGTTTGCTGCCAATAAAGTAAGGATGCGATGCCAAACAACACCATGCCCCACAGCGCTTTACCCGAAAAAAGTGGATGAACACGGTCTGCGAGTATGCCTGCAAAAAGCGACATGAAGGCAATTGTCATCGGCAAGCGATCCCAAAACAATCGTTCATTATCAGGAGCTTCATGATAATAGGCCGATCCAGGCGCAACAAAAGCAACGGCGACAAAAAAGATCAAAAAAGGAAGGAGCTGCTTAAAGCATTGCAATTGATATCACCGCCAAACTAACCAGTAGAACCAAACTTCGCTTTTGCAACATACGTCTTCCCCTAAATAATTAACTTGCCCAATTGAATATATTTCAAAGCAGCAGAAATAACGTTGGCTTGATTACACATTGAGGAGTGTAATCCAGGCAGCACGACAAAGTCAGTACAGCCAAGGAGCTTGGCTTCCTCTACGGTCACCACACCGTCATCATCACCTTCCAACAGCGGGTTATATCCCCGACCATCAGATTTCCCGCCTGCGATGATAGCCAATTCACACGAAGGCACAGAGAGCGTTTGCGCAGTACTTGGCACTAATTCCTGTCCGGATTTTCCATAAATTAGCTGGTAAAGTGTCCTTTGTTTTACATATTCAGCCACCATCGAACCCTGATTCGGCGGCGCAATCATAACAACCCGTCCTAATGCTGTATCAGACAACCATTTATTTTCAAAAGAGAGCAGCTCGCGCACGATTAAACCTCCCATAGAATGGGTAACAAACGATACCATTGCGACATCTGGTCTTTTGCAAAGCAGTTGCTCTAGCTGATTGGCATGGTCTTGGATATAGGCGCGGGTTGAAGGGTATGTTATGGCTGCGACTTCCATTCCCTGTGCGGTAAATACAGGCTTCATTTTTGCAAAGGAATCCCCAGAACGGGTAATACCGTGAACCATAAGTACGAGATGAACGCCCCCCTCCTTTTGATCAATGGGCGGCGTAATTTTCTGCTCTGTCTTAATCTTCTCAAAAACAGCCAAACAATCATCATAATTTCCCCAGGCCTGACGCAAATCGTCGGGATCTAACAATCTGAAATGACCGCTAAAGATGTTGGATTGAATACGCCAGCCCACATATACGAATTCATCACGCCAGAGCTGTTTACCACCCAAAGTTGGCATCTGGATATTAAAAGGGTATCCATTTTCTAAGCGTAGGGATTCTGTAGCGTAAGACATGCCTTGCCTAATGTATTTCTCCATATCCACTACTTTTTATCCCTCTTCATATTTCGAAGAGTTAAGTCCAACCAGAAAGTTTCTTACAAGTAATCGGCATAACTCAAGAGGATCCGCATCAGAAATCACATCCAGTTTATTGCTATCTGTAAGGGAAATAATGCCATGCAACCCAGCCCAGAGGGTTGCTGAAAATTTTCTGAGCTTTGTCGGATCCTCACCATTGAAATAAGGCTTGAGGGTATCATCGATTAAATTCAGCAATTTTTCGACCCGTGCGTTATACCAATCCGGTAAATCATTTTCGATAGATGGTCGATGATCAAATAGAGCCCTCCATAAATTTCTGTTTGCGTCTACAAACTCGAGATATCCACAAAGCAGTAGGTCAAAATTGACCTCGACAGAATTATTGGACTTTGTCTTGACCAAAGACACATACATTTCATCAAGGGTTCTCGCATTAAGCTGCAAAACCAGATCATCTAGATTGGCAAAGATATTATATATTGTGCCAGGTGAATACCCGATAGAACTCCCGATTTTTCTCATACTCAAGGAGGGATAACCATCTACTTCGACAAGGTTCTGAGCAGCTTCCAGTATCATTTCACGGAGCTCTTCGTGACTATGATCCACACGTCTTGCCATTGTGACCTCCTTTATTAAATCCTCTTCACACCACAATAATGAACATCGTTCAAAATTCAAGTAAAAAAAATACCGCCTGATTTCTATCAAGGCAGTATTTTTTGTTACCTGTCTAAATCTTACCTTAAGGCACAAAGCTTTACAGCAATATCAGCAGCAAGCACGGCATTGTTTTTCACCAATGCAATGTTGGCTTCCAAGCTTCGACCTTCTGTCAGCTCGACAATTTTAGAAAGCAGGTAAGGTGTGATCGCTTTGCCAACAACGCCATCTTTGTCCGCGCTTAACAGGGCAGACGAAATCACTCGATCCATTTCTGCAGCGTCCATTGCGTGAGTTTCGGGTATAGGGTTAGCAATTACTGCGCCGCTTTCATAACCAAGATCTCTTTGCACACTCAACATCGAGGCAATCGTTGCAGGATCTTGTGCGCTCAAGGGAGCATGGAGCCCACTCTCGCGACAATAAAAGGCTGGAAATTGCTCAGTTTTATAGCCGATTACCGGAACACCTCTGGTTTCTAGATATTCAAGAGTTTTGGGGAGATCGAGGATTGATTTTGCCCCTGCACAGACGACAGCAACAGGCGTTTTTGAAAGCTCATCCAAATCGGCTGAAATATCAAAATCACCTTCAGCGCCCCGATGAACGCCCCCAATACCGCCCGTGGCAAAGATAGAAATCCCGGCGAGAGCAGCGCATATCATCGTTGCCGCAACCGTTGTTGCTCCGTCACCTTTACGCGCAACGATCATCGGCAAATCTCTACGGGACAACTTGGCAATATCTTTTGCCTGGCCCAACCGCTCTAAATCAGCGTCATCGAGGCCGATCCGGATCCGACCATCAAGGACGGCAATAGTCGCAGGAACTGCGCCTTGATTACGAATGATTTCTTCAACTTCGCGTGCCGTTTCAACATTCTTTGGATAGGGCATCCCGTGCGCAATAATCGTAGATTCGAGAGCGACAACAGCCTGACCTTGAGCTAAAGCCGTCGCTACTTCGGGTGTTATATCTAGATATTTCGTTATTTTTGAATTCATTATTTTAGCCAATTATTGAAAAGCTGATTTCGTTTTTATACGGAGCCAATAGCGTCCAGACTCAATTCCTGCAAGTCCTCTGTTGTCGCGCCTTGCTTTTTAAGGGTGAAGGCAGCAGTTGCCAAACCTAGCTGGAGAGAACGTTCAAGATCCAGACCTCTTGATATTCCATGTAATGTACCCGCTATCAATGAATCTCCAGCGCCAGTGACATCAACAACATCAACAACCTTAGCTTCAAAGTGCTTGTGACCGTTCTTATCAAACAAATAAACCCCACCAGGTCCCGTTGTAATGATCACCGCGCGCGCGCCTTTTGAAATCAAAAGCTTACCAGCACCCAGGAGATCCTGCTCAGTCTCGAGAGCCATACCAGTTAATTCAGAGGCTTCATCGCCATTACAAAAGAGAAGATCCAGCCGATCCATAACAGCCATCAACTTTGATGACTTGGCAACAGAAACCGCATCTGCTGCGATATATCCATTCCCTTTTTGCCACCCTGCGAGGACCTCAAGGGTTTCTATAGGTAAATTGGTGTCTACAAACCAAATGGGAAACGATATGAGATCACTCTTTAACGGGGTGAGAATATCCCCTGTAAAATCATCATAAATCTCCATATCTGCCAGACCAAAGGCCAGCTCTCCGCTTGGCTCCAAAACCGCCGTATAGGTGGCTGTTGGATATAACTTTGACCGAGGTAGGGGAATAATACTCAAGCCGGTATCAGTAAGAAGAGATTGTAATGCATCTCCTGCAGCATCATTACCCCACCGGCTAACAAGCCCGGTCGTACTACCAAGCCGACACACGTTCACAGCGACATTGTGAGCCACTCCGCCTGGATAGCGCGCCACTGACACCGGGTTGGAGGTTCCTTTTCGAACGGGTTCCTTGCTTTGAGAACGCACATCCCAGTGAGCCGCACCAATACAAAGCACAGGTGAATGTTTCAAATTTGGCAAATTATATACTCTTGCTGATCTAAAATTATACTCTCATCACTTCTATCGGTAAGTCATAACAATAGGAAGATATCATTGATCAATATCAATGTGCCGACAAAGAATCCTCCCTAATGTCTGACTGTCCAATTTAATAATCAGAGCTAAGATTTCATTAGGGTTCAATCTTGCGTACGAAAACAAACATAAGGGTAAAGCAAAAAGGCGATGTCTCACCTCGCCATACTTTGCGACGCCCACTGTATGCTTTTGTTGCAGCATTTTCTCTCCTTCTTCAGCTCCTTGTCCCGTTGGAACAAAGTTGGGCTACTTCCACTCTGGACTTCGATATAAATACAAAAGACGTATTTATTATCTGTACGCCAAGTGGCTTAAGAATCCTCTCTCTGAATTCAGAGGATGAGGGTCAACCGATCGAAAGCAGCCTGGATATATCATGTCCCGCTTGCTCACTGACATCGGTAACAATTGCTCCTCTACCAATCAGTGATCCCATCTCGCGGCAATATGATATCATTGGCGCAACGGTTTGGTTTGACCAATCGGACCCAGCTTTCACTGTACCAACGGCCCCTCTCCCAGCGAGAGGCCCACCTGAAAAACTCCTCCTCACGACACATATAGTCCTATTAAATTAAGGGTCGCAGGAGAAATTCTGTGGCCTTTAATTTTGTCAGAACAACATCTGCTGAGATTGAGTACGAATTGTCCACCTCTCAAATTTGGGTATTTCACTTATCAATAGAATTTTAAGGCCCTTGAATTACCTTGAACTGAGAAACCCTTTACTTCATCAAGATATTCATTCTGGGATTGCTTCTTGGACGCTCACAAGACAACAGATACATCAACAGTCAAAGCATCAGAGAAAGCCTCTTTGGATGTGAGTTGGAGGCAGAGTTTACAGTTCAAGATGACGATTGGATTTGTGGCTGTATCTCTAGCGATGATCGTTGCTGTCATCAGTATATTTCAAATCCTCGTTAAGCCTATTTTGATTGAAAAAAATCGCATAATTACCGAGGAAACTGGTGCTCGATTAGTCACCGAACTTGGTAAACATCTAGAGAAAACGGAAACACTAACCCGAGCGATTGCTGATCTTGGCCAAGCACTCCCCAAGGAGGAAAGTAGCTATCACAATATTGTCCCTCAATTACTTGGCAAAAATGACATCAATTCTAACGTAGCTGGAGGTGGCGTTTGGCCGGAACCGTTTCGTTTCAACCCAACTATAGAGCGGCGCAGTTTTTTTTGGGGCAGAAATCCTGATGGTACTTTGGACTTTTATGACGACTATAACGATCCTGAAGGCAAAGGATACCATCACGAAGAATGGTATGTTCCAACACGTAATGCCAGTAAAAATCAATGCTTCTGGTCCAAGTCTTATGTCGATCCTTATTCATTTGAACCTATGGTTACCTGTACTGTTCCCATGCGAAAAAACGATAAGTACGCAGGAGCTGTTACGATCGACTTGAGACTTGCTAGTCTCCGGGAATTTCTCGGCGAAGTGTCCGAAGAAATAAATGGTTATGTGTTTGCTGTAGATCGCAACAATAAATTCCTATCATTCCCAGATCTCACCCGCGCAAAGATAAAGATACAATCTCCCAATGGAGATATTTTAGAAGACTTCATTACCGCAAGAGATTTGGGTGAAACCGAGCCTGAATTCAAACCAATTAGTGACGCCCTCGAAGGACTGAATCAAACCCTGATCACCAATTTCAGAACCAGTCCGACATATAGCCCAATGCGTGCTATTGAGATTGCTCGCAATAGCTATCAAATTGAAAAACCCGAGGCTGAACTTATTATGGCAATGTTATCTGATTCGCGTTGGGATGCCCCTATAACGCCTTCTCTCCCTCAACGGCTAGAATTAAAAAGTGATATCCTTATTACCGAGCCCGTTTTTGTTTCAACTTTTTTAATCCCAAAAACTTATTGGAAGGTGGTGATCGTCACCCCCCAGTCACTTGCAGCGCTCAATGCTTCTGAATTTATACAGCAAGCCATTATCTGGTTGTTGGTGATACTTTTAATTTCAGCAAGCAGTTGTTTATTTTTATTACGGCTAACAATTGTCCGACCCTTGATTAATATGAGTAAAAGTCTGCGGACAATGACAGAGGGAAACTCTGAGAATATTCCCTTACTAGATGTTGGCTCAAAAGATGAACTGGGTAATCTTGCCCGATCTTTTAACCAACGCAGGGAAGAAATTCACGATATCAACAACGCCCTAAAACAAGAGATTTCAGAGAGGAAACGTGCTCAAGATAATTTGGTCCAAGCCAAAGAAAAAGCTGAGATAGCAAACAGATCAAAAACCCAGTTTCTTGCAAACATGAGCCATGAATTACGAACTCCCCTCAATACAATTATAGGCTTTTCGGAATTGATCGTGAACGGGAAAAACGTTAGCCTTTCCTTGGATACATCTATTGAATACGCCACAGACATCAAAAACTCAGGGCAACATCTATTAGAAATTATCAATGATATCCTTGATGTCGCCAGAGTAGAAGTCGGCGAGATCGAAATTCGTGAAGAGCCGATTGATATTGAAGAGCTTTTTACAAAATGCTTGCGCATGATGAATGGTCAGGCAGAGAGTTCTCAACTGATTCTCCAAAGTAAAATTCCTGCCGATTTTTCCTATCTTCTCGCAGACCATCGACAACTAAAACAAATCTTGATCAATCTGTTAGCAAATGCGATCAAATTCACTCCAGAAGGCGGAACCGTAAGTATGCTTGCATATTATACGGCGTCAGAGGGAATAACCCTGTCCGTAATAGATACCGGAGTTGGAATTGCCAAAGAAGATTTATTGCTGGTCCAAGAACCTTTTACTCAATTAGATAACGCGTTCACGAAAAAACATCACGGCACTGGCCTGGGTTTAACAATCAGCAAGGCTCTCACAGAGTGCCATAACGGTGAGTTAATCATAACAAGCACTGTCGATGTCGGCACCACAATCGACGTTCACTTTCCGCCAGAAAGAACCGTTCCAAGAAAGTAAATTTAATTGTGTAGCAGATACCGTAGACCCTAACCGTAGGCCTGACTTGTTATCGCCCAATAATCATGGCGTGTGCCTGGATATCTATCAGACCCACCAATAAAATCGGGGCGTAACATGGCTGGTGGATTTGCAATCAATCGAAATCCGATGTTTGGTAATAGTTCGTGTAAATCGGTGTGTTCTTCGGGGATATCAATACGTAGTTCGCACAAATCTCTTCGCGCCAAACCCAGGATCATGGCCAGGGCCATATCTCGATTAGGAGCCGTGATTGGCCCGATATGACGTTGTTGACGCTGGGGGCAAGAAAGCGCAAAAGCCTTTGGCTCTCCATCCGCCCCCTCAATAACAACACCGTTGTCGGATTGTTCGAACCTTAACCTCAACAGACTCTCCCGCGACCCTCCGATTGACTGGGCATCAAGCTGGATTAACGCAGGTAAATCTCTCTTCGCAACGCGACGTAAATTGTACCCTGGTAAGGACAAGTCCTGAGTCTTTTCGAGCACCAGCTCTGGGTCTGCAAAAAATTTTCGTATCCGGCTGACAACTTGATAGTCAAGCTTCTTATATAGCGGTTCGCCTTCATCTGTTGCGATCAAGCTAAGGTTTCGGCCCTGTGCGATCTCGCTATTGTGCAAAGCCTCCATTATCAACTTGCCATAACCTTTCCTGCGATGGTCAGGGCTCACCATAATCATGCCAATAGAAGCGAGCTTCTCGCCGTAGGGGAAAAGAGCCCCCGTGGCAATAATTTCTCCGGCATGATCGTGCATGCCTAAAAAGAGCCCAACTCGAAGCATAACATCTAGGTCAGCTTCGACATGGGTCCATTTTAACCGCTCCACAAGTTTCAAAATCTCGGGAAGGTCTTCTGCGGTCAGTATTTCAATAAGTTGAAGAGATTGATCAGGCGTTGACATCAACCACAACACGTCCTTGAACAGCACCTTTTAGAATAGCTGGACCGAGATCAGGCAAATCACTCAATTTTGCAAGTTGAACGATAGCTTCCAGTTTATCCAATGGCATATCAGAAACCACCCGTTGCCAAGCACGTTGACGATTTTCAAACGGCTGCATAACCGAATCAATGCCTAACAAATTAACCCCACGTAATAGGAACGGAATAACTGTCGCAGGTAATTTTGCTCCACCAGCAAGGCCAACAGCTGCAACAGAAGCACCGTATTTCATTTGTCCAAGAACACGTGCAAGCATATCGCCGCCAACGGCATCAATACAGCCAGCCCAATTTTCACTTTCAAGCGGACGTTTCACCGTTTCGTTTAATTCTTCGCGTGCAACTATTCGGCTCGCCCCAATACTTTTAAGGTAGTCGGCGGTTTCTGGACGACCCGTAACACCAGCAACTTCATAACCAAGCTTTGCAAGAATGGACGTTGCGACGGAACCAACACCTCCTGCAGCACCAGTAACCAAAACCTCTCCTTTATCAGGCGTAAGTCCGTGATCTTCCAGCGCCATAACCGCAAGCATTGCAGTGAAGCCAGCCGTTCCCACAGCCATAGCCTGTTGCGTGGTCAAGCCTTTAGGCAAAGGAACAAGCCAGTCAGCTTTTACACGGGCTTTTTGTGCGTACCCGCCCCACCAGGCCTCACCAACTCTCCACCCCGTAAGCACAACCTTGTCACCAGGTTTGTAACGGTCATCATCTGATTGTTCGACAACCCCCGCAAAATCAATTCCAGGAACATGAGGATAGTTACGAACCACCCCCCCATTGCCAGTGATACAAAGGCCGTCTTTGTAATTTACAGTTGAGTACTCAATCACGACGGTGACATTTCCGTCGGCTGGCAGACGACTGTCTTCAAGCTCCTGAATTGCAGAAGTTACGACACCGTCTTCAGATTTATCGACAACAAGAGCCTTAAACATGACTACTCCTTGGTATGTTGTTTATTAATTGTTTAGATTTAAATCAGTCCCGGCAGGTAAGATGTGGGAGCACACCATTATCTTAATCATTCCAGCACCGACCTGAAAACCCGAGTTTTTCAAAACCACGCTTTAGTCAAAAGGAAAGTTTGTAACTCTCCCTTTGAGATCTCCCCTCGGAGTTTGCACCATGACAAATGTTCCTGAAGTCCAAAATTTATGATCCAACATTGCAATTGCTATGAAGCCGCCAAATTTCTTTGAATTACAGCCAGAGGATACGTATCCAATTTTTTCTCCATCAACGCTGTAAACATTCCACGCCTCCAATACGGTTGTATCCAGATTAACGTCGAAACGAATATTACATATTTTTCTACTCAACCCCTGTTCACGACTTACTGCAAGAGCCTCCCGGCCAACAAAATCTATGTCAGCATCAAGATTTACATATTTACCCAGACCACATTCATAAGGCGTATTTTCTGAAGACATATCATTTCCATAAGAAAGCAGTCCCCCTTCCACTCGTTCAATAGCATTTGGGCATCCCGCAAAAATATTAAAACCCTTGCCGGTTTCCCAAATCAGATCCCATAAATCTAAAGCCAGCTCGGGGTTATCAAGATAAATTTCAAAGCCGCCCTGACGAGACCATCCAGAACGTGCAATAATTAGCCCATGGTTTTGAAAGAAAAGTTCTGCAAACCGAAAAAATTTAATATCTCGAACTTCACTGCCAAAAACTCTCGCCATAACCTCTTCAGCCATAGGGCCCTGAACAGCAAGAGGAAAAACCTCGGGCTCAAACACCTTAACGTCCAACCCCCGACCGCTAGCCAAACCCTTAGCCCAGAGCAACACGTCACTATCCGCAATCGATAACCAAAAACGGTCTTCGCCAAGTTTTAGAATAATGGGGTCGTTTACCATACCCCCGTTTTCATCAACCAGAGGTGCATAAAAGCACTGCCCATACTTTGCTTTGGAGAGATCGCGACAGGTCATCAGCTGGACCAACTTCGCCGCATCAGGTCCGATAATTTCGACCTGCCGCTCACAACTGACATCCCAGATCTGAACATTTTCACATAAGTGCTGATAGTCTTCGTCAAGAGACCTAAATACTGTCGCTAACAGCATGTGGTTATATACAGTATAGGCCTTAACTCCGCAGGCCTCTACCCGATCAGAATAAGGGGTCCGTCGTACCCGGCGAGAGCCGGAAAGAGTTGGCACAACAGCCATTCGCTAAATCCTCTACAAATCTCGCTTGTTCAAGCGAACACGGAACCAAGTCATTATTTGTTATAACGAATACAAAACAGATGCATCATAGGGAGGGAAGGCTTATAAGATTCATATCATCATTGAATTAATTGATAATGGCATGCGTGATTTACCACCCCTAAAAGCTCTCAGAGCCTTTGAAGCTTGTTACCGATTGCGAAGTTATACCCGGGCAGCAGGTCAATTAAATGTCGGACAACCCGCAATCAGTCACCAAATTCGACAACTGGAACAGGATCTGGGGGTAAAGTTATTCCTAAAAAAAGGCTCATTGATAACAGCAACCAAAGAAGCCGATAGTTATTATCAGGAAACCGCACCTGCACTTGGGCGCATCGCTGAAGCCAGTAAGAACCTCCGCAACAAAACAGACGACAATATTGTCACCTTAGCCACCTATCCCGGGATTGCGGCTTATTGGGCGCTACCGAGATTATCAGGTGTCAAAAAAAAAGCCGAGAAGCTGTCCGTTAGGATCATCACAACCGACCGTGATTCTGATATCCATTGGGAAGAGATAGATTGCGCCATTTTGTTTGGCAACGGTGACTGGCCTGGCAGGGATTGTATCAAGCTTATCTCGGAGGAGGTCCAGCCAATTACGTCCCCTACCCTAGCGCAAAAATTACTAGATCTATCTCCTAAAGAACTAATTCAATCAGCGCCTCTTATTCATTTGGAAGATGAGGAAAATCGTTGGTTTGATTGGTCAGATTGGTGCCTCAAATTTGCTCCGAGATCAAAACTATCTTCCGATGGGATCAGAGTTACCAATCATGGCCTGGCTATTCATCAAGCCCTGCAAGGGCAAGGTGTAGCCTTGGGGTGGATTGAAGTCATACAAGATTTAATCGATGGCGGTGCTTTGGTCGCCCTCCAAAAAGAAACCCTTTCATCGGATAGAGGTTATTGGCTCGTCGCCCCCCTTGGATTTTTACAAAGCGAGCCTGGAAAAAAAATAGTAAAAGCTTTTTCCCCTTCAAGATAATTGACCTTTGACCTTATGAATTTTCAGGTCCCAGCCTCTTGCGTTTTAGCTTAAGCCACCTCTTAAGGCCATCTATCGTTATGTCCGCTGTTATTAATCTATGCTCTCTTTCCTTCTTAGTTATATTGGCCTTAGTTATGTTGGCATTGTTAACCGCTTTCTAACCTTAACAGGACCATGATAAAGGAAATAAATAACAAGTTGATGCATGAATGGTTGGTCCAACGGATACGAACACACCCCTCACCCTAAGTGACTGGGGCCCAAAATTAAGAAAGATGTATAATTACTGGTTGTCAATTCATCCTGATGACGGAGGGCTTCCAACGCGACAGGATTTTGATCCAATGGATATTCCCGACCTCCTCCCCTTAGTATGGATGCTGGATGTTCATCGAAACCCTCTTCGTTATAAGTTCCGTCTTCTCGGCACAGCCCTCATACCTATCCTCGGGAAAGAGGCGACAGGTCAATGGGTAGATGAAGCCTTTCCTGATATCACAAACAGTGGCGCCTTTGATGATTACAATCATGTCGCAACAACAAAAGAGCCTCTCTATCGCAAGGGAACGCCGCAATACATCGTTCCAGAATACAAAACAATCGAACGTTTATTAATGCCGCTGGTTGATAAAAACAATGACAGCAAAATTTTACTCGGAATATCCGTTTACACCTGACAATCAGCAGTTACATCTCTCATTAATCACGTTGAATTCATCCCTTTGAATATTATTACCGTTTTTATGCATTTGTTTATAAATTGGATAAATAATAGTTAAAACTCTTGCACCCAAGTCGATCAACCGCGTGTGGTAATCAGGGAGTCTGATACAGTGTCTTTTAACATTGGTAGCCGAATCTTAGCCGCTGCAGCTTTGATTGTTGTCGTTACTTTCTCTGCCTTTATTTTATATTTTGATATTAATCAAAGTGCAGAAATTAGGGCATCTTTAAAATCAAAAGTAACTGAGACAGGCCATCTGGCGACAACTGGCATCTCCAATTGGATCAGCGGGCGTCAGCTTTTAGTCGAGAATGTTGCAGAAAACATAAAATCTGATCCGACGAACGCGACTGTTAGCACAACCATTAGCAAGAAAGTTCTTGGGGACGCTTTCCTTTTTACCTATTTCGGTAGCGACCAGGGGGAAATGTCAATGTTCCCAAACGACGCTTTACCTGAGGGATATGATCCCAGGTCACGCCCCTGGTACAAGGGAGCAGTAGGCGCAGGCTCAAGTACCTTAACCGAGCCTTACGAAGATGCTTCCACAGGAAATCTGATTGTAACGATGGCCAGTCCCGTATTGGATGGTAGCAAAGTTCTGGGCGTAGCGGGCGGAGATATCGAAATCACAGTCCTCGGTGATTTGATCCGCAGTGTTGATCTTGGCGGGATTGGATACGCTTTCCTCGTGAATGATCAGGGAACAGTTTTAATACACCCAGATAAACAATGGACACTCAAACCCATCGCAGAAGTTTACCCAGAAGAAACACCAAATGTTACTGATAGCACAGGGGATTTCACCGAAGGATCGAGCGACAGGATGTTTGCTTTCTTTAAGGTCGAAGGTCTTCCAAGTGTTAACTGGTATCTGGGTTTTGAAATTGATCGGGATGCAGCTTTTGAAGCTCTTTCAAACTTTCGCCTAACTGCGATTATTACTGCGATTGTTTCTGTTTTGGCAATCATGGGCCTCCTCGGCATCCTCGTCAGATTATGGGTTTCCAAGCCTGTAATTGCCATGACAGATGCCATGACAAACCTTGCCAGTGGCAGCCTTGATGTTGATATTCCAGGTCAAGACCAAACAGACGAAATTGGATCCATGGCTGCAGCTGTAAATGTCTTCAAAACAAACGCCGTGGAAATGGGAAGACTGGCAAAAGAAAACGAACAGGCCAGCGAGCGCCATGCCGAAGAACGCCGTCAAACGCTTCATCAAATGGCTGATTCTTTCGAACAGTCGGTTTTATCCATTGTTGAAGCTGTTGTTCAGGCCTCAAGCAACACTCAAAATGTTGCAACTCAACTGACTTCAAGTGCTGAAGAATCAAATTCGCGTGCTCTCGCGGTCTCCAATGCTGCTGAGGAAACAAGTCTGAGTGTTCAGACTGTTGCCGCAGCAACGGAAGAGCTATCCGCAGCCATTCGTGAAATTGGCGTTCAAGTCACCCAATCAATCCAGGTTACGGCAGAAGCAGTCGAGGGTGTAAACAGAACCAATGGAACCGTCACCGAACTCGCGGATGCAGCCCAACGTATCGGAGAGGTCGTGAGTCTGATTTCTGATGTCGCAGGACAAACTAATCTTTTGGCACTCAATGCAACCATCGAAGCAGCAAGAGCCGGGGATGCAGGGAAGGGATTTGCTGTCGTTGCCTCGGAAGTTAAAACCCTCGCCAATCAAACCGACCAGGCCACAGGTGACATCCAAACACAGGTCGATGGTATTCAGGGCGCGAGTACTCAATCCGTTCAAGAGATCAATAACATCAGTACAACAATTGAAAAGATGAACGAATATGCCAACGCCATAGCTGCTGCTATTGAAGAACAAGGGGCTGCAACCCAGGAAATATCAAACAGTGTGCAAAGAGCCGCTGCAGGTACACAGGAAGTGTCCAGTAACGTTGCTGTCGTTACAGAAACCTCTTCCCAAGTCAGTACCGAAGCGAATAATCTACTGGCATCCTCAAGTGAGATGCAGGCAATGGCAGAAAATTTGAGATCAGAGGTAAAAGACTTCCTCAATACCGTTCGGGATAGTTAACCCTCTACATTGAGACGCTTCCAGACACCTGCCTGACAAAAGACTCCTTGCGTAAACCAAGGGGTCTTTTCAATTTCCTTTTTGGGCTTACACGATCAAAAGAAATAAGGCCTTTAAATTTACACCCCTTGACCAATTATACTTCTTGGTTAAAAGCAGTAAATCTATCGACACATTAACAGGCTTCGGTAATATCTATGGATAATACGCTCACGAAAAGGTTCCAGCTTCCTTTCACTGAAAAACTCAAAAGTATTTTGGAAAGCACAAAATTCACCTTTGGGATCACTGCGCTTATCCTTGTGAATGCCATTACTTTGGGCCTGGAAACCAGCTCATCCCTGACACCTTTTGAAGTAAACCTTCTTTATTGGGTGGATAAGTCCATCCTGGTAATTTTTTCTCTAGAACTTGCGATAAAGTTTTACGCCTACCGAGTAGATTTCTTTAAATCCGGCTGGAATATCTTTGATCTGTTGATTGTTAGCATCGCGTGGGTTCCAGCCAGTGGTGCCTTTGCTGTCCTCAGGGCTCTAAGGATTTTACGTGTTCTGCGCCTTATATCCGTTATCCCACAAATGCGTCGGGTTATCGGGGCAATTGTAACCTCCATCCCCGGAATGTTGTCTGTCGTTGGTGTGCTGAGCATCGTCTTTTATGTTGCCGCCGTTCTGACAACCAAGCTTTTTGGGCAACATCCTGACCCTAATATGCAGGAATGGTTCGGGTCGGTTTCATCCTCGGCCTATACCCTGTTCCAGATCATGACACTTGAAAGTTGGTCCATGGGGATCGTCCGACCAACGATGGAAATATTCCCTCACTCGTGGGTTTTCTTCATCCCCTTTATCATCATCACCAGCTTTGCGGTATTGAACCTCTTTATTGGTATTATCGTTGATGCCATGCAGACGTCACACGAAAGCGATACCGATGAAAAGATAACCGAAATGGCAAACATCACTCATGAGGATCTAAAGGAATTGATCTCTCGATTTGATAAATTGGATGAAAAGATAGAGCAACTCACGCCGACAAGGACACAATAGCTTATCAATTATCCGATAAAGCTTAGGGATCTGGAACGATCAGACGAAGAGCTATTCGTTTTTACGAGTTCATGAGGTCAACACCCCATGAACCCGCAGATCTTAGAGCCTGTTATAACGCACTCGTTATTGCACGCTGTTATTTCACGCTGGCATTATTCTCCAAAGCCGAACTTCTCAGTGACATAATCGATGTCTTTATCTCCACGTCCCTACAAATTGGCTAGGATGCTTTGTCCGGGATTATCCTTGGCCAACTTCATCGCGTACGCAATAGCGTGAGAGCTTTCCAAGGCCGGGATGATGCCTTCCTTACGGCTGAGCGCATAAAACGCATCGAGTGTTTCGGGGTCACTGGCAGATCCATAAGTCACCCGCCCGATTGAATGCAGATAAGCATGCTCTGGTCCAACACCAGGATAATCCAGACCGCTTGCAATCGAATGTACCGGGGCTGGTTCGCCATTTTCGTCTTTCAGCATAATGCTTCTGAACCCGTGGATCTCGCCATCTTCACCAAAGGTAATAGTTGCGGCGTGATCTCCCAATTTCTCCGAAGTCCCCATCGGCTCCACACCGTGAAGACGGATCTGTTCCTCTTCGATAAATCCGCTAAAGAGCCCCATGGCGTTTGATCCACCGCCGACACAAGCGACAACGTGGTCAGGCAGCTCGTCTGTCATTTCAACGAACTGATCACGTGCCTCAAGCCCGACAACCTTTTGGAAATTTCGAACCATCAGAGGAAACGGATGCGGACCAACAACAGAGCCTATCGCATAAATTGCTTTATCGGTTTGTTGAAGATAAGAGCCAAACGCACTGTCCACAGCTTCTTTCAGAGTTTTAGCCCCAAAACTAACGGGCACAACAGTCGCACCCAGCAATTTCATCCGCACCATATTTGGGTGCTCTTTGGCGATATCGACTTCGCCCATATGAATCTCGCACTCCATGCCAAAATAGGCCGCAGCCGTTGCCAGTGCGACCCCGTGTTGACCAGCACCAGTTTCAGCAATCAGCTTGGTTTTGCCCATATGCTTGGCAAGCAGGGCCTCTGCCATGCAGTGGTTTAATTTGTGAGCCCCCGTATGGTTGAGGTCTTCGCGTTTGACGTAAATCTGCGCGCCGCCGATTTCATCTGAAATATTTCTTAAATGGCTGATCGGGGTTGGGCGTCCCTGGAAGTGTTTACGGATATAGCGCAGATCGTTCAAGTACTCTGAGGACTTGGATAGCCTGTCATAAGCAACCTGGATTTCTTTGAAATGCGGCACCAACTCTGGCGGAATAAATGACCCTCCATACTTACCAAAAAAGCCGTCGCGATCAGGATGTGATTTCAGATAATTTTTCATTATTCCCCCCATGGACTTCAAGTTTCAAATAGTTTTCTTATACGTTTATATTCTTCAAAATGACGGTACAGGATTTGGGGAACAATGAGATTGACCCGCATCAATTACAGAAAAATTTAAGACGGCTCTTCCAGATCCGCGCTCGGGATGAGAGGGTCCAAAGCCGCGTCTCTCATGGCGAGCAGAGTAACATTCTCATGTTTAAGAGTTGAGAGCAGCGCAGTATTAATACGGTATCTTTTTTGAAAATATTGCTGGCTCGGCACCCAATAACGCAAGCCGATGATTACGCCACCGTAGGTGAAATCATGCACCCCTATTTGTGGGCTTGGCGACTTTGGGACGTCGGGGTCTGTTTCCAGAACCTTGCGTAACACTGCAATTATTTTGTCGATATCCTCGGTGTGCGGAACCGGGATGCGGGTTTCGACAATAGTGCTATTGTGAGAATTGGTGATGACTTCACCGACAATTCTTTTGTTGGGAATGGTGATAAGCTCTTTGTCTTCCCCGATGAGTTGGGTGTGGGCTAGTTTCACTTCGTGAACCACACCGCTCCCCCCCTTAACGATGATGGTATCCCCAACCGTAAAGGGACGGGTCAAAATAATCGATAGCCCTGCGCCATAGTTGGACAAAGGTCCCTGTAGTGCCAATGTCGCACCAAAAGCACTGGCACCCGCCAACGCAATCAAGGGCGCTGTGCTGATGCCAAAATTGCCCAGAGTGATAATAATAACAAAGGCGACAAGAACGATTTTTACGATATTGCCAATAAACAGTGAAAGCGTCTGATCAAATTCTTTTTTGAGACAAAGGCCACTGACCTTCCCACCGATCCAGCTCGCGATTTTGAGCCCGATGAACAAAACGATAAGAGCCCCCAGAATCTGGAAGCCATATGTCACACCAAATTCGATCAGTTTTTCCAAAAGTGCTTCTGCTGTTTTCAATTCTTCATTCATTGACCGGACCGTTTTAAGTTCACACAATCGCATCTGTAGTTACATAAAACTCTGAAGAAAGATGAGATTCAACAAGTATTATGTATCTCTATGTTTTATGCATAGAATAAATCTAACAAAAAGAATGCGCTACCCGAGACAAGCCGCCAGGCAAAATCACATACAAACACCGATTGAATGAACTTTATTTCTCTGAAATGGTATTTAGGATGAAGCGGCAAAAGCTCGCCATAGAAAACAACGTTTCATGGTGCGATCTCATTTTTCGTACTAACGATCAAAAAACCGATCTTTACCCTCAGTACTGGATAAACCGGGGAATACAGATCCCCTATTATCCGGACTTTATTACCCGTACCCCCTCCCTGTCATTCCAAGTCCATGATACAATCAAAAAACTACCTGTCGGAAGCTATATCAAGGATAGTTTTGCCACTTTGGACTTAACAACATTGGGTTACGATAAACTGTTCAAGAACACTTGGCTGACATGGTGTCCTGAATCAAACCAACAAATCGGTTCTGATCATTCACCGGATAATTCAATAGAAACAATCAAATCCCCAAAGCATCTAGCAAAATGGATGACCACTTGGGAACCGGAAGGAAAAACCGCATCTCTAATATTTCACCCCAAACTTCTTCTCAATTCAGATATTAAGTTTGTCGCAGTCGTCGTCGAAAATAAAGTAATCGCTGGCGCAGTATTCAACATTAACCCTGTTGGGACCGTCGGAATCTCTAATCTTTTTGGTAATAAAAATAATCAACAAAAAATTATATCCTTTACGATCCGGAGCTATCCTGAACATACAATTGTGACTTACGGAAGCGATAATGAGATTGCTATGTATCAAAAGTTGGGCTTTGTAACTGCGGGAGCACTTACGGTTTGGCAGTGCAAACGCGAAGCGCCTAAATCTCTGATTTGACGATCACAATACTGCCAATGAACAACGAAAAGATCTGATCAAACTCTTTCTTTAGGCAAAGGCCGCTAGACCTAGTCGGCCGATCCAGCTGGCAACGTTAAGATCAATGACCATAGACAAACCGGACACTTGGTCGTGACATGACGGCGTCGGCAATGCGTTTAACATTGGAGAACTCGTCCGTTGGGGGATGTCCACGGGTCGGATCTAACCAAGTGGTCAACATGAAAAGATAAATATCGACGGCACTGAACTGATCGCCCAACACCCATTCGTTACTCCCAATTTGATCGTCAATGACCTTCCAGGTTTCTCTCAATCGACGGATCCCACGTTTTTGCGCACCCGGTTCATCAACCGAGGTATCGGCAAAACGTTCAGGGTAATAATTGAGCTGAAAAGCGTTCTGAACGGAGCTTGAGAAATACACCAACGTCTGCAAATACAGGCCTCGATCTGGGTCATCAACCTTAGGGGCCAACCTTGCTTCTGGATGACGATCGCACAAGAACATCGCAATGGCAGCGCCTTCGTACATTGCGCTATCACCACAAATGAGCACAGGCACCCAACCATTCGGGTTTAGTGCCAATAATTCCGGTGGTCGTTGTTTATCGCTGGATATTATCGTTTGTATCAGCTCATAGGATACATTAATTTCTTCCAACAACACGCGCGTCCCCATCGCGGCACTCCCAGGTGCATAATACAGTTTGTACCCCACCTATTCCTCCTTGTATCTGCCGTTAGCCAATGATCTTATGATCTAAGGCAATAATACCCATAAAGACCGAAACAAAAAAAGCACCCGCAGTTCATTACATTTCACAAAATTGTTTTAAATTATTTTTGTTATATATTATCAATATCTTTTGACCTGCTGCCCTGAAGATTTTGCGAATATTTTACGAATATTTCCTTATTAAATTTCATGTATGAGAGTAAATTTAGATGACCCAATTTATGAAATTTAATGCCAGGGTTTTTGATGAGAGTTTTTTGCAGCAATGCGATGAACGTATCGCAGAATTTTATAGAATGTGGAAAGCAAAGTGCAAAGAGGATCGTATTCCATCTCGGAGCGATTTTGATCCCATAGAAATGGTCCAATTTTTACCCGGGATAACGCTGGTTGATGTGGCTAAAGAAACCTTTGAATTAACCTACCGCTTGGTTGGCACCAACGAAGTCGCCGTAAGGGGAAAAGACCCCACAGGGGAAAGTGTCAAAGAGAATTTTCACGCCAACAGCTGGGAAGATGCCTGGGGGAATTATGGTCATGTCATTATGACCAATGGCATTGCCTATGATAATTCAGACATCCCAAATTCAAACGGCGTCATGGTCGGGGACGAAACTATATTTGTGCCGTTATCCACAGATGGTGAGCACGTGAATATCGTTATGCTCTTTAGCATTCAAAGAAGGATATCTAGGTAAATTAGCCTGAAGAATAACTTGGTAGTAGAGAATAAAAAAAATGGCGGGAAGTAAACTTCCCGCCATACATTTTATCTCACACAGGAATGAGATAACATGTATTAGGCTTAGATAATTGAGAGCGTGAGGGGGTTACTGTTCTGCCTCAATCATATCAACGAAGAATTGCCGAATTGTATCTTCGTTTAAGCCATTTTTCAGTGATCCTACTTTGGAGATCGTAGGGTTAGGAGATGCCAGTGTCATTGTATGACCCGTTTGTCCCATGACTGATACGGCGTCTAGAGCAGTTGCCAATGCCCTGCTGCCGATGGTGCTCGCTGTCATGTTTTGGTGTGTCATGGGTTTCTCCTATTATATTAGGAATTCTAGCTCGCAATAGACTTCCTAACTATGAGTAGTGCATAGGGCGTGCCAATTTTACCTTTAAGTGTATTTTGTAAAAATTTTACTCTCTAACTATCTGAATATAAATATAAAATTATTTTCCACAAAAAACTCTGTCGGCAGAAATAACATCCCTAAAAAATGAAAAAGTGAGCGTTTTTGCGGACCACAAATGTTTTTAGTGGTATTATCGCCCATCCCCTTCTTCGAGGATTACCAAATAGTGTAATTAAATCTTGGGGTTACGAATGTATAACCTGCAATTACCAATTATCTCACCTACTTACAATTGCATTTTGCAATTAAAATGATAGATAATTGCGGCAAAATGCAATGCGTAATGCAAAAACCGAGAAAGAGACACTTATGCGTAAGTAAGACATAGAGCTAGAGTGTTCTTAAAGTGTGCCTACAACAAAAGTTTGACCGGTTTCTTGATTCAAAAAACTGGATCACACTAAAATTGGGCCAAACAAAGATGAGTTTGAATTTGTCGGGTATCAGCCCTCTTGCTATGGTGCCCTCCTTTAGGAGCATGACAATTTTTTACGATATGCCACTTTATCGCCCTCCGAGTGAAGGTAATAACCTGATTATACAAGCCACTCTTGGGTGTTCAGCAAACTATTGCACCTTTTGTTCTATGTATAAGACAAAAACATACACCGCCAGACCGCTTGATCAGGTATTCGCAGATATAGACCGTGCTGCGCATGAGTGGCCAGGGGCAAGTCGTGTATTCCTAGCCGATGGGGACGCCCTCACACTGTCGATGGATAATCTGCGCGCGATCCTCAACAAACTACACGAAACCTTCCCCGCGCTTACACGCGTATCGGCCTATGCAACGCCCAAGAACTTGATCGACAAATCAGTTGATGAATTGCGTGAGCTGAAATCTATGAAACTTAACCTCGTATATATGGGGATCGAATCAGGATCAACCGAAGTCCTCAAACGTGTCATCAAAGGGGCCTCACAAAAGACGCATGGCATGGCATTAGACAATGCAACCGCGGCTGGGATGAAAGTGTCCGCGACTGTGATCCTGGGGTTGGCCGGGCGCGCAGGGTGGGAAGACCACATTGCGGGAACAGCAAAACTTATCAATGAACATCCCCCTACTTATCTTTCAACGCTTCAACTCACGCTTGATGAGGGCGTAGTTGATGAGTTCATGGCAGGACAAGAAGAGGGTTTTCAGTTTCAAGATGACGATGCAATCCTGATTGAGCAGGAGAAGTTACTCAAGCTTCTTAATCCACCAAAGCCAGTAATTTTCCGTTCCAACCATGCCTCGAACTGTTTACCTCTGGCTGGCAATCTACCAAGAGACCGGGACAAGTTATTAGAAGTTATTACTGCTGCAAAAACCCAAACCCATTTGCTCCGTTCACCTCAGATGCGTGGCCTGTGATGGGTAGTCTGTGATGCGTGACCTGTAATGAAAGTATTTTCCAGTCTCTCATTTCTATCGGTCAAGGGGATCCCTTCCTTGTCCTGGAGCTCCCCAAAACCCCTAAATTTACGCCCCGACCTTGTCACCGTTCTCCTGCTGGTCGTTGGCCTCATAATATTTGGTCTTGGTGAAGCTCTTCTTATCGCAGCGGGAACAGGCGTAAGCCCTTGGACTGTCCTTGCCCAGGGCGTGAGCAAGATAGCTGGCTGGAGTATCGGTCTATCGACATTTATCGTCAGTATAACCGTGCTTTTATTGTGGTGGCCGCTCAAACAAGTGCCGGGTATAGGAACAATCCTGAACGCCATTATTATTGCCCTCGTATTCGAATTCGCGCTTCCCTACATTCCAAGGCCTGACACATTTATATTTCAGGTCTTACTCGCCATATTGGGTATTCTTGTTACGGGATTAGGTGGCGGTATTTACTTGATCGCTAATTTAGGCCCAGGACCAAGAGATGGCTTGATGACGGGGCTACAGCAACAGACGAACTTTCCGATTGCATGGGTTAGAAGCGGTATAGAGTTAACCGCTGTTATTGCCGGGTGGACGTTGGGCGGTGTCGTCGGCCTTGGCACACTACTGTTCGCCTTCCTAATCGGCCCATCCGTTGCCTGCAGTTTGTTTATGCTGAATAAGATGTTTGGTGAGGAAAATTAATGTAGGGCGGCACATAAGCTGTCACCGTATATAACGCAGCTTAAGGCTTTTGGAAGATTTTGAGCGTGTCCGCCATGCTTGAGAATGACGCATAAGATGTCATCGGCCTAAGCTTTGAACTCAAATAGTGTCATTTACCAAATTTTATCAGATTTATTTTCACATAAGGCATGTTATGCGAATCAGTGCTCAAGGAGCACGGCCTGATTTTAAGATGTGTCCGAGACGAGAATAAGCAAATTTCCATCTCAGAAAAAGCACAAAAAAAATAGCCCGGGGAAAACCCGAGCTATTTGAAATATGATTTCTAAGTAGATTTTAGAAAATCACATTTTAAGTTTTGATCTCTGCTTTTTACGATTTGGCTTCAGAGTATAGGCATTTGCAGGCTGCATTGAATTATCAATCCACAGCGCTGTTTTACGTTTTAGAGTTCGAATATTGCTAAACTCGTTTTCAGAAAGATAATCTTTCAATTTTTTTATTACCTGCCGCATTCCACCATGAATACTTTGTGGTTCAGCTGGATCACTGAAGATCGGGATGATATTCGACGCCTCGCACAGAACCTGGAAACACACGTCCCTCAACAAGCTATAATCATCACATAACAATTGAAGACTGTAATTTGCAGGCAATGCTTTTACCGACTGCCTGAGAGCACCCAAATAGCAATCATTAGCACCTTTAGTACTTATGTAGGTGTGAACAATTAGCCTCGTAAAACAATCCATAACAACGGCTAGATAAATTTTGTCACTTCCTATAATTTTGATGTCGGGACAAATGACTGATACGCGATACTTCAAACTCGCGGATACTTTGTCACTGACATCTGCTTGAATTTCTTTTTGTGTAATCTGAACAGCCTTGCAGCTAGGCGTAAGGTTAGAGCGTGTATTAAAGCTTTCTGATTTGGCCACTGTATTTTTTTTAAACATAATATTTCCTAATTTTAATTTATTGCTCGCCCATGATTGGACCTCGTAAATTAAAGGTAGGGTCTTTTTTGAAATTTTTCTGAGTAGCTAATTTAAATAAATCAAATGAATTAAATCAGTTAATTTTAATATTCATGATATTTTATCTATTTGATAACAAAGACTAATGTTTTAATTAATTCGAATAATATTTATTAAAAATAATCACCATTAAATTATTGTTTTAATTTATTTGTTTATTTAATTCCCGTCCCTTTATTTAAGTTTCCTGTTCTAGAGGAGGGGCCTAAGCTGATAAAAGTAGCGCGAGAAGAACTATTCAAGCAGGTCTGGGAGCGCCCGATGACCAAAGTTGCGGCAGATTATGGTATTTCTGATGTGGCGCTGAAGAAGGTTTTTTTCTAGGAAAAAATGTGGCACTTAAGCAACTTTCTACGGCTTTCTGAACCGTCCTTACTTTGAATTATGCCTCAAAGTATAAGCCGCTTAAAGTTATTCAATGTTAACATCACTTTCATAGTCAGTATCTGGATACTGAAGTTCAAGATCGTGTTTCAGACTTAATTTTTCTCCATTATTTAGATATACCATCGCCTTCGTTTCAAAGGTACCCCACCCATTAGATTTCAGACGAAACCCACCTTCTTCTTTTTTCACAGTCCGCACAGGGTTTTTAAAGGTTGGGTGTAAAATGTACTTAACCTCACGAATTGAAGACAATTCTTCAGGATTGTTGCTATCAATATACAGCTCCCAATCCCATCTATCATCGCCAATATATTTATAATTATTTTTCAACTTCATTGGCACTGCACTTCCCTTAGTTCAGCTTTAGCAAGACCAGGATCAAAATATTCTGATTCCCACACACTTCCATCTTTATTAATTAAAGTTACCTGCAGTAGCTCACCATTCACGAGGTCATCTACAAGAGCAGATAAGTACCCATTGGTTCTCACGAGCTTTACATCTACCGTTCGTTCTTCAATATTATCACTATTCAGAATAGCGATTTTACACTTATGCGGATCGGAGACTACCGGAAATAATTCTCTTGGAAGCATCACAACATCTACTCTTGCTGTATTTTTAAAATCCGTTGCTTCAGATTGCTCTCTAACTTCAAAAAAATCAGTTTTCTTGAATAGCATAAGTATAGCGCCTCCTGTCTCCAGAAGAAATGTTCCCACAAGAGCCGTAAAATATTTTTCATTAATTTCGACGGCACCTACTAATCCTAATAATGTGACAACCGCCGTTGACACAAATATCAATAACACAGTGTAAAAAAATACCTGTCTCATCGCCCCCCCTAAAATGTGAATTTCATATATGAAAACTAGGCTTTAGAAGTGTCATTATCTTGGTCACCTAGAGCTAAACCGATGCGATCCTGTTTAACCTAATCAGAATTATATGGGCAGAACTGACCGCCTACTCGCTCCATCAGTTCTTCATGCTTGGTTGCACAAGCAGAACACCTACCGTCTAAAAACTGTATATCGGTTGAATTAGTTAGATTAACCCAGACTCCAGGCCCTTGAATTACCTCAACGTTATTACCTACTACAGAACAAGCAGGACTTATATATACTTGAGGCTTATCGGCTCCGCTGAAAAATTTTTCAACGACACCTTCATAGGACTTTTTGCCCCCGGATAAAGAAATTCGTACGTATCTGTTTGAATGATCAAATTTTTTAGCTGGTAAGATCTCTAACCTTCCATCAGGAAAATCATTTGAATATGCTCTACTAAAAAGTTCTCGAACCAGTTCGTTATGACTAAAAATTGGAATGATGTCTTTACCGAATATACTCCGTAATCCAGCAGACATTACATCAGTGGTATGTAAAACCCCAAAGCCAAACCCTATAACTATTGAAAATACAAAAGTGATAGAAACAAACTTGACGTTCATCATTAAATCTCGGAACTGAACAGTCAGTTTCCGATGTCGTAATACTAAAAATGTAACGCATATAGGTGGTAACAAACTTAACACTGACAAAACAAAATAAATAAAGGGAAGCTGTGATTCTCGAACATTAGGCATATCGCTGACAAAATTGGCTGAGAAGTATGCAATAAATCCAGGAACAGCGAACAAATATAGTCTTTTGTCTAAAAAATTCATGTCTATTAACTCCTAATTACAGGATTTTTTGCATACACCATTACAACAAACATATCCTTGTGCACATGCATTTTTTGAACAGGTTTCTGGGCCGCTTATCCCACAATTTGGGCAAAACCCTTCAATACTGTCCATCTGAATTGGTGACGAAGAAATACCGGGAGAACAAAAGTAAAAACTCCGAACACCAACAGCATTATGCTGAAATGAACAAACTTGTTCGTTTCTGTAAGCAAACCCTGACACTGAGTGACTGATAGTTGTCCACGGGACTTGTTCTTTGAAAATTGAGATCGCTTTTCTATATTTTGCCCTTTGCTCTTCAAAATTTAAGCCATGTGCAGCCGTTTCAACAAGGTTATCAAAAGCTTCGTTACACCAATTCGCAAAATTTGTACTCCTGCTAGCATTACATCCAAGTAGTCTGCTTAAAAATTCATAGGGATCTGAGCTATCAGCATAATCATTGACTAAAACAACATTATTTCGCTCAATATCATTTGAATTATTTAGATATTCCGCCCATTGAGGATTGATAATTTCGACGGAAATGCCAATTTTTTCCCAATCGGCCTTAATATGTTGCGCCACTCGCTCTGCACGGCGATCAATATATCGTCCATAAGGCACTTGGATCTCGATATTTAGATGTTGGAGATTTTTAGACTCAAGCACTTTTACTGCCTCAGATGGATCATACACGTCCTCCTCTACTAACCCAGGGTAGAACCACATAGATGGCGAGATTGGGCTGTTCGCGACAACTTTAGATTCGTTGAAAACCGAAGACAAAATGGCTTTTTTGTTAATTGCCATATCTAGTGCTTTGCGTACTTTAGGGTCATCAAATGGGTGTTTTTTTGTGTTGTACGCTAGATAACTAATATTGGGCTGTACAAATGATACTGTTTGAAAGTCGCCTCTGGATTTAATTTCATGTATAAAATTTTCATCGAAAAATAGCGGTATTATATCACATTCTCCGGCTTTTAATTTTTGCAATTGCGCTCCTTTATCCGGAGTTATTGCAAAAATGAGTTTTTCAAAATGTGGTTTTCCGGACCAATAGTCCTCATGCGCTAAGAATGTTATAAATGCATCGCTTTGGTAACTTTGAAATTTGAATGGGCCAGTCCCAATTGGGCGGTTAATCAAGGATATTGGATTTCCAATTTCCAACAATTGATTGGCATATTCTGCTGAATGGATAGAAGCGAAATCCATGCTAAGGGTTGCCAATAAGGAATTCGCAGGCCGGTTAAGTACAAACTTAACTTTAAAGTCATCAATTTTAATAATATCTTTGATTATTTCAGACAGCGATTTTGCTTCGGAGTATGTGTATCTGTAGTCGCTATAAACTTGGCGGTAAGGATGATTTTCTTCGAGCTGTCTATTCAAGCTAAATATCACATCGTCGGCATTGAAATCACGAGTAGGTCCAAAATACCTAGTTTGATGAAACTTAACGCCTTTTCGCAGATGAAACGTGTATTCTAACCCATCCCCAGACACGTCCCATCTTTCAGCTAGGCTTGGTGCTAGATATGTTCCTGCTCCTGTATCGACAAGTCTATCAAATATTGTTTGAGATGATGCCTCAAAATCTATGCTGCTGCCCGAAATCGCGGGATCAAATCCGCTCGGGCTTCCATACGAGCAGTAAACTAATGATTCAGCTCGCACTTGAACCCCGAACGAACATATTACAGCTAGCGTCAAGAATATCTTTGATAAATTTTTATCCATGAATTGTTCCTCGATTTTTTTGACCAATAAAACAATGATTCAATGAAAAATAAGACTCTTATGCATTCAGCTTTAACTATGGGATAGTGACGAGGTTTTCTAGTACCCTCTCTTACACAGTGGATCAGTTCAGTTACGATCACATAACCGAACAGATAGGACACCTTCTAAACAGCTCCTGATTCTCATTATAATAGGGAGCAATTCTTATGGACATAGCTCAAGTTCCAAACCACTAAATTCATCACGTTCTGGAAGTTTTGGTTGGCTTCCAAGGCTTGAGACACATGCCTCTTTAACTTGCTCTAGGCGTAAAAATTTTACATCCATCAACTCAGTATTACTCAAATCCACATTAATTAATTCCGCATAATCTAAATTCGCACCACTCAACTTTGCCTGAGCTAAAGACGCACCTGCCAAATTTGCACCGCTTAAATCCACATCGTATAATTCCGCACCAACTAGGTTCGAACCTTTCAACTTAGCACGTCTCATTTTCGCGCCTTTCAGATTAACAAAACTCAAATCCGCACCGCTTAAATCCACACTATACATTTTTGCGTTATCCAATTTAACGTAGCTCAAATCTGCATCTCTTAGGTCTGCATCTGTCAGATCAGCTCCCGTTAAAAAAGCATGATTTAAATTCGCACCATTAAGTTGAGTAAAATTTAGTTTAGAATTTTCGAGATGTGCCTCTACCAAATAGGCCTCGTTAAGATTTAGCATCCTTAAATCTTTATCTTTCAGATCCGCACCATACAAATCATGAGATCGCTGAAATAAATTAAATCGAGAGTAAAATCCTCCCCGATTTTCTTGATAGCCAACTGACCCAATTAAAATTGTGATTGAACATAAAAAGCCAGCCCAAGGCCAAATCCCCTTCAAAACGGTCCGTGGATTTCTCCTTCTACAAATTACTAACCAAAACATAATGGCGAAATATGCAGCTGTAAGCCATATTAGAAAAGGCGCTTCCTGACGAGGCAAAGCTTTCCAAGTAAACACCCCAACTGTCACTGGGCCCATCCAGTATAGTAAAAACACACTAAAGTGTTTTGGAATAAAACCCTTTAGATTAAATAGAAAGGGTTTTGAATTTCCGTGTTTGCCTTCATGTAAAATATACGTCCCTATCCCAACGTATATTTGTAAATAGCTCCATATCGCTATAACTAATAATGGTCCAATCAAAAGAAAGGAACCAAAGTTAATATCGACATTAGCAAAAGGAATTTTTATTTCTGCTGACGCATCAATAAGCTTAACATCAGGAGCCCCTAACGCTAACCAACAGAACAAACAATAGCCTAACAAAGTAAACATTGTTCTTCGAATGATGAGAAAGGTTTCTTCCGTAACCTGAGCCCAATCAGCATTTTCCCTTAGAGATCTAAATTGGACAGTTTTAGGTTGCCACAAAGAGCGAGGCCATTTTTCTATGTCACATAACCTTTGAAAACACATAGAAGAGCAATATCTTACAGTTAAATTCATTTCCCCCTCCGCGAATATCACTTAAGTACGTAAAAGAACTCAACACTCGTCAAAAACCACCCAAAGTTTAATTAAAGACTGCTAGGACAATAAATAGCTCTACGTTCAAGAAAACTCACACAGAGGAACATGTATTCGCAGATGAATACCGCTACAGCCGCGGCTCAATGCCAGAATAAGTCTAGCATTGAGTAAAAATCCTAAATACGGCTATATCGCGAACCCTAATTTTTGCATCAACTTTAGGATTTTATCGCCCTGTTCCAATAATTTTGCAGTTTTTTCATTTTCACTTGTTGCAGCTTTGACTTCTACCAAACTTTTCCTAAGCTCGGTTAACTCTTCGTTGGAAAATATTTCACTTAACGACAAATGATTGAGAGGCGTAAGCACCGTCAAATCATCAATAATATCTGCTATTTCAGTTCCATAATCATTTTGAATATCGACAAGCCGAACCATAATAACTTTCCTTCAATATTTATTATTGGGTTAGAGAGATTGCTTGATCTATTATTCCGGATACGTCAGGCAATGGTATCAAGTCTTTAACTGTTGATATAATCTCTGTACGTGCGACACCAACTCTTCCGGCAGAGGACAGTAACTTTGTGATGTCATCATTGGCAGTTTTTACAGTTGCCGAATTCTTTTGAACAGTCTGAGATGTTTCGTATATTTTCTCATCGATTAGCACGTTCGCCTTCTCGAATGTAAGCAATACTATACCCGACACTTCTTGAATCTGCTCATTATTAAGGGGAGTACCAATAGGGACACCACGCTTACTTCGAACTGCTTTTTCTGCTGCATTGTGAATTCGTTCAAAGTCGGCCTTAACTGCCAATCTTAATGATTCACGATAAGCGTTCAGTATCTTCTGAGTATCTGTCTCTAAGCGCTCGATGCCTGTAGATACTTTTGTATTCGCTAATTCAGCCCCTGGAGGAATATTCGCACAAGCCCCTAAAGTTAGAGCTAAAACCATAATTACAAAACGCTTACACCGACTAGAAACTACCATGCCTAGGCCTCCCAAATAAAAAATTCACAACTGTCCTCTCAAATTATCGACGAGAAGAAATTACAAAAATGTGCTGAAATAAGTAGTGAGAAAGAATTTGGTATCGATTTATTCATCCACTAACACCATCGTCATTTTTCACATCAACTTTAGAGAATTTATCCTTGTTTCGATTAAATCGTGCAGCCAGCTCTTCACTTAAAGACTCAAACGCAGCATAGATGGGCTTAACACCCAAGCCTGCAACAAATGCAGCTACAGCAGGACCGAAAGTGAAATTACCAACCTTAATGGCCTCGTTGAAATTCGGAAACATAACGACCACAACGATTACTCCAAGCATTGCTCCAAGAAATACGCGCGTCATATCTCCTCTGACTTTTTCACTTTCATAGGACTGGGCAAAAAGTTTGTCGGAAATGCGTTTCATTAGAAAAATACAAGCCCCAATTCCTCCCCAAACTGCTGGTAAAAGGAAACTTAGTAATGGACTAGTTAGAAGAAAAAGATTTTTGTCGAGCGATACTGGTAGAGCCGAAGTTACGTTTGGTTTTTGCCCTGCCCAATAAGTAATAATTTCCAAAATCATGGCTGTTAGGAACAGTAAAATTCCAACACCTATAGGTCGGTGTCTACGACTAAGGAACAAATAAGGTTTCCAACCAGCGGGAGTTCGTGCGGTATCGAGAATTGTTTTCCCGTTAACCCCATCTTTAGAATAAGTGACTGCGGTTACGGCAGAATAAGCTACATGCAGTTCAACCCAATTAGTTGCATTTTGAACACAAGAGAGATTTTTGATAGCAGATAGTAGCTTATTTTGGAGAGCGACACTGTTACTCCCTAGTACGTCTCCATGTCTTGAAATGTACTTAGCCATTTCATTGGCTTCGACAAGTAATTCATTGATAATGGCAGAATCAAATTTGCAATTTATCTCCTCAACATGAGAATCAATTACCGGAGGGGGATCACCTTGCCCGACTTCACCCTCAACATGTTTTTCATCAAGCTTATTATTGTTATTACCCTCTATTGTACGAAGGTTTACGTCTGCTGCATCTTCCATGATCCCCTCCCCAGAACTGATTTTTTTATTTTTCAATATGAAAGATAATTGAATATTTATTTTTGGGATGTGAATAATACGTGAAAAGCACGACCTAGTATTTCCACAAACAGGAAATTACGTGACTTAACAATTAGTTAAATTAAATAGTGTCATTCATCCGTACTATCTAGATTTCGGTACATAATGCACATTATGCGAATCAGTGCTCAGGAAGCACAGCTTTATTTATTGCATGCAGCTGAAAACAAACGAAATTTTTCGATTTTTGGTAAATATAAAAAAATAGCCCGGGAAATCCCGAGCTATTTTGTCGTCACTCAAACTTTAAAATAAATACTCAAATACGAGTACCACCTAATCCATGATGATCCGGTGTTTCAATCCACCCATCCCGCCAAGCATTCAAACATTCTGATATGAGTTGAAATACGTTGGTGTTATATGAATCACGAATTTTCCCTTCGAATTGCTTCTCACCACTTTCAGAGAAAAGCCTGTATTTATAATCTGAACTTATTCTCCCAGTTCCAAACCCAGTAACATTCGCAATTTCAATGGCACCGATTTGTTTTTTCCGGTCATAATCTCCACCAGGAACCACGTCAATTTTCACTAAAATCATATTCGCTTCACTCCCAATAAAACCAACACTCATTTATTTCTCTTGATGACTTTCCCCGCTTACCAAAGTTCTGCTTCTAGATATTTCCTTACTCTTACTAGATCTGATTTCATAACCTCACTTGCTGACTTTCCCTCAAAAACCTTGTTAGGTTTCTTGACCCAAGCATACCCTCTTTCTGGATTTCTAAACAGCAACCGTAACCCCGTATGTATTCTAAATGCCTCAGCTATTCTCTCCCCAACCCTGACTTCAATTCCATCAATTTTTCCAACCTTCAACGCTTCGTATTCATCTAGAGTACATCCGAGAATTTCACGCCCTTCCTTCTCGGTAAGTCCCCATTTATCGAATAATTCACAGATCAAATTCATCTCCTGTGGTTATGAAAGCTAAGCCGTTACAAGTGACCGGATACCTGATTTCATTTGAAGAATACCTTGGACCGATAAATCTCCTTTCCTTACAAGGATGTCTCCAAGCACCCTTGGTGGATCTCTTTGCAGATAGACCGATAGTTCACCGCCCAGAACCATCATTATCGCATCCAGGTGGCTTACTCCGTATTGCCGCAGCCCTGAAAATGCTTCGTTAATGCTAACCAAATTTTGAGTTGATATGCCTTTGCTAGTTACAGCCTTCTTAGCCAAACTATTTAAAAAGGCCTGTGGTGCTGTAGGAGCAAAAACCCAGTTCCTATTTTCATCGACATTCGGCCCACGGACTGCTTTTAATAACCCCTGAGCGGCCAAGTCATCTCCGACCTGACGACTGATACCAATAATCCGACAGAGTTCATCCAGACTGATCAGGCTATCCAGATAACCCTTAGCCTGATCAACATTCTCTGATGTGTAATTACGGTATTTCTTTTCTATTGATTCCAGCGTGACTGGTTTGAGAACACCAATGTCCTCAAGCCATTGAATTTTCTTCGGGCCAACTTTTAAATATTTCCCAGTCTCTTCACGGCTCAAAGTTTCTTTTTGGCGGCCAGTTCCCCACACAGATGTATGACCTTGATGCTTCACAGTTTGGTCATAACCGCGATCCCTGAGATAGTCCTTAAAGGTATCTCTAAAGAGCTTTAGAGATACGCTATATTCGGTACCATAAAGCCCTTTGTAGAGCGCCCCGAATGAACCCTGGAGGCCCGCGCTTTTCTTTTTGGAGCTCAACAAATGAGCTCGATAAACATCAATCTGGTTCCAGAAATTATAAGGCCATTTATCGAGAAGTTCCGCGACTTCTTTTGTTAACTCAGCGCGTTTGTCGAGTGGCAGCCCAGTCAAACGGCTACTTTTACGACTGTCTATTTTAAAGAGTATGGCACCAAGAAGAGAAATCACCTTGTGAAGATCGACCACATCCAGCTTGGCCATTGAGGCAAATGGCTCTGGCAGTTTTTTTGAAATCGCAGTACCTGCAGAGCTCTCTAGTGCCGCCATCAAACCCGTCAAGGCAGGTGAACAAGTACTCTTAAGCTCTGAAGAGCTCAATTCTTCTCCGCAACGACAGTGGCAAAGAGATGTGCGAGCCCAGGATAAGTTTCTCCCGCAAGTGGGACATACCCCAATTAAAGCGCAACGATGTTTTGGACAATGTGTATAACCCACAAGATCCCATACCTGCCTGTGATAAGGCCTTTCATCTAAACACTGCGAACACATCTTGCTTTTTGATAAGTCCACTAATTCTCTATCAATCTTTTGAGCCCCAAAGCCCAGAATAGTACCTTTGTCTGATTTCTCGACTAAATAACCCTTTTCCTTAAGCTCAGTTGATGATGTGTGTAAACACGGCTCAAGTATCTCTGAGTAATTCGCCAGCTTCACCAATCCAGAAGCTCCGCGAATATTAAAACCGAGAGCATTCGGCACAACGTTTATGGAGCTATATAGATTGCGACCTGAAAGCCGCAGGAGATAGCCGTGAAGGCTCTCTCCTGCCTCAAGAGGAGCCGTTAGAGGGATAGATAATCTCATTGATCCATCCCCAAAAAAGGATTCCCGTTAGATTTTTCTGCTTTATTAGCTAACTCGATAAAAGCCCCACTCAAAGAGGAGGGCGTTAATCGGCTTTCTTTATTTTCAAACGAAATTTCCGCTCCACGCTGAATCAATCTAATTGCACGACCTCGAAGTCTGCTGCTCCCAACCCAGAGAGCCTGGGCCATTTTCGGTTCATCTAGATTACTATCACCGTGAAATGGCAGCGCATTAGAAATGGCTTGTAAAAAATGAAGCCAATCCTCCTTAGCCTGCATATCGCCAATAATATTCTGGTTAAACTCCAAACGCCCCTTCAAACGTCTTTCTAGTTGCTCATTTTTTGAAAAAACACTGTTAAGCCTATCAAGCCCAATAAAAAGGATTGGAACCTTCCATACGTTCACCCCGCTCTTTAACCAATCGGCGACTTCATAAATCACCCTGCTGTTTTCCGTCTCAACCAGATGTTGCGCTTCATCAAATACAATTAAATCAACGCCTTCTTTTTCAAGAACGGCTTTTATTTTCATTGAAAGCTGAACACCGGTTGAGCGTGTATTCGCCCAACCAATATCCCCAAGACTATTAAGTATTTCTTGAGTAAATGCTTTAATTGAACATGATGTCGGGACATCCACTCGCAAAATATTCAATTCAGAATTTCGAGATATAAAATTCTCAATAAAAGTCGTTTTGCCCGCCCCTGAATCTCCTATTAAACACATACAAGACCCTTGCCGGGATTGTTTTTCCGACACTACATAATTTAGTAATCTTTGATGGGCCGAATGTGTTCGTTGGTTCTCAACAAACACATTTCGAATTTCAACGATTTGATTAAACTCATATTCCATTTTCTTACTCCTTAAATTAACTGTGAGTAAAAAAGATAGGATCATTTTTGAATTTTATATTTGTTTGAATAATTTTCGAAATTAACCGAAAAATTAAATTCATTTTCTTCCGAATTAAGCGTTGTATTTGAAACACTTATATTTTTCGAAAATTCAACATTTGATGAATAATTATTACTCGAATAAATATCATCAAATCCATTTGAGGAAGCTGGAATATTTTTTTGAGCCGTTTTAATTAATGGGGCTGTCCTAGATAACGCAAATTAGGTGTTATCATGGGTGTTATGAGAAAGAG
>OJFV01000085.1_pt1 | contig 54485 bp, 43 predicted proteins | sample 1594391 | NCBI WGS metagenome assembly OJFV01 (sample SAMN05416856, study PRJEB24817) | seawater metagenome | isolation source: Sea water | place: Canada:Atlantic | collected 2013-11
GAGATCTCCACTATCCTCTTCGTCGGCAGCGTCAGATGTGTATAAGAGACAGCTGCTTAACCGTGTGGCTGACCTAATTGACCAGGGCTACATTCAAACCACCGTGGGCCAGCATATGGGAACGATAAACGCTAAAAATCTACGCGCAGCTCATGCCGCCTTAGAGGCTGGAAGCGCTATCGGCAAGCTTGTTTTAGAAGGCTTCTAAGCCGCCAAACTTCATACTTTTAATGACTTGAGTGCTATAGCCTAAAAACAGGGGTAGCACTTACAATTGACGACTGAGGATATCTTATGAAAACAACTATTTTGAATAAATTCAAACCCATGATTGCGGTTTCAGCCACGTTAGCAAGCACACTTTTGGTGAGCCAAGCCCATGGTGAAACAAGCAAGGTCACAACCAACAAGATTGATGTCGTGGCTGAAATTACCAACACCCGCCCGGGAAATTTAACTATTACCCCAAACGGCCGTATGATTTTGTCGCAACAACCTCTTGATGCACCTGAGCTGCGTGTGGTGGAAGTGATGGCAAATGGCGAGTTACAGCCTTTTCCAACTCTTGACTGGGCAGACGGCCCTGAGAAAGGCGAGGTTGGGTTTGAATCTGTGATCGGTGTGCACACCACCACAGATGGGATCGTGTGGGTATTGGACATGGGCAGTGCTACTAGCCCGGCAAAATTGGTTGCATGGGACAGCAACAGCAATCAATTGCACAAAATTATTCCTATCGATAAAAGCGCAACAGTGGATAATTCATTCTTGCAAGATTTCGCTATTGACGAGAAACGCCAGCAGATTTATATCGCCGATACCACGTTGGGAAATCTGTTTGGCGCAATTAAATCTGCTTTTGTAGTGGTTGATATAAAAACAGGGAAATCACGCCGTGTATTGCAAACTAACCCAAAACTAATGCCGCCCGAGCATACAGTCGTGGTTAATGGTTCTGTATTGGGGGCTAAGCGCGAAGACGGCAGTAAAGATCCTATCTACCTTGGCTTGAACCCCATCGCGATTGATGCACAGTATGACTGGGTGTACTTCGGTACAGTCAATGGCAGCGAGTTATTTCGTATCCCAGCTAGCGCGTTGGCTGATTCAGCGAATAATGATAACCAGCTGGATGCGAAAATAGAGTTTTACAGTAAAAAACGGCCGTCAGATGGGATTGTTATTGATACCGATGGCACTATCTACGCGGGTGGCATTGAAAATTCATCTGTCACTAAAATCACCAGCACAGGCGTCGAGGTTATCGCCCAAGATAAAACCTTGTTGTCTTGGCCTGACGGATTCGCTATCGACAATGGTTGGTTGTACGTCACTCAAAACCAATTGCACTTAACCGCACCATTGAACGAAGGTGAAGCGCAGGGAACTAAGCCATATAGAATCCTACGCATTAAGATTGATAAATAAATATTACTCATTACGAGGCGGCTAGTGGTAAAGCCGCTCGTTAAAATAGCGCAGCGCGTGGCGAGATAGGGTACAGCTAGTCACTAAAAACTCGGCTATTTTGCGCTGCGCTAGTACTTCAAATTATTTCCAAGTGATTTTGAAAAGCAAAAACCAAAAAAGAGGTATACACCATGAGTAAATTGACCATATTGGCAAACATAGTAGCAAAACCAGACCAAGCAGAATTCGTAAAAAGCGAGCTACTGAAGTTAATTGAGCTGACTCGCGCTGAAGAAGGGTGCTTAGATTACAACTTGCATCAAGACAATGAAAATCCAGCGCATTTTATGTTTTACGAAAACTGGCAAAGTCGCGCATCGTGGCAGCACCATATGGACGCAGATTACATGAAGGCATACGGTAAAGCGGTTGAAAACGCAGTAGAGTCATGGACTTTGAATGAAATGAGCCACATAGCCTAACAAGCAATTTGTTTAACAAGCCACACGGATAGCTATGACATAGCAAACGAAATAGCACCATGGGCTAATGGCCTTTATCTAACCAAAGTGGCGCTTAATATAAGCGCGCACTTTTATCGTATTAAAAATAGCGTCAATCGAATTGGAGAGTCTTAATGTTACTCGACACCCCCATCTGTGACTTTGGCTACCAAGCACCCGAATTCACTCTGAAAACCGCAACAGGAAAGCCTTACACCCTAAGTGAGCAGTTGGGGGATAAAGGCTTATTGATTGCCTTTATCTGCAATCATTGCCCGTACGTACAACGCATCGCTGCGCGTCTTGCCAGTGATACCAAGTTACTGATGGACGAGGGTATAAATGTGCTGGCGATCATGTCTAACGACTACCACTACCTTGATGCTGACTCACCACAGAATATGCAGCGCTTCGGTGAACAACACCAATTCGCTTTTCCCTATTTGGTTGATGAAGACCAATCAGTAGGCAAACGTTATGGGGCTGTGTGCACGCCGGACTTCTTTGGATTCAATGCCAAAGGCGAGTTGCAATATCGCGGACGTTTAGACAATGCGCGCATGGGCGATGCCGATAACCGCGTACCAGAGCTGCTAAATGCAATGCGCCAAATTGCTGAGACCGGACTAGGGCCTAAGCAACAAACCCCTAGCATGGGCTGTTCTATTAAGTGGCGCGACTAGCGCGAGCTAACGAACTCAATCCATTGTGCTAATCATATTTATTATTTAGCCGCGTATTTAATACGAGGCGAACGTTAAGGAGCCTGTACCATGTCGCTTTCAACATCTAACGTCATCAAACTGGGGGTCACCGATTTATCGTTTCACCATATGACGGCCGCATTAGTCACTCAAGTATTGCAAAATATGGGGTTTGCTGTGCAACGCACCTACGCACCCCACCAAGAGAACTTCATAAATCTCAAACAGAGTAAAGTGGACTTACTTAGCTCAGCGTGGTTGCCCTCAAGTCACGGCATATACAAAGCCGATGTGGAAGAGGTTATTGCGGTCACTGAGCTTGGCTTACACTACGCACCTTACGCGTTATGGGGCGTCCCAGATTACGTACCGCAAAGCGCAGTGAATGAAGTAAACGACTTACTGAAACCGGATGTGTTAGCAAAAATGGTCAAGCACATTCAGGGCATAAACCCTGGCGCAGGTATTACCCGATTCTCTATTCAAATGATGAAAGAATATGGGTTAAGCGACGCAGGTTACACTTTCTCTCCAGGCACGGAAAAAGAGTGCTTTGACGCATTTGAGCGCGCCGTATCGAACAAAGAGTGGGTTGTCGTCCCGTTGTGGAAACCACAGTTTTTACACCACAAATATACCATTCGAGAGCTCGCAGAGCCTAAAGGGTTGCTTGGCGTAGTGGATAGAGCCGTGCTACTCATTCGCGATGATAAAAAAGCATTAATTACCCCAGAGCAGCTAGCGCGTTTAGATGAGCTGCGATTCTCAAATGAAATCATTGCCCAGCTTGATTATCAGGTCAGCAAAGAAGGAAAAGATCTAGACCGCGTTGCTAATGCTTGGTTAACGGAACATGGCTTCTTGAACTAAGCAACGTCCAATTAGCTGGTACTAAGTTGGACCTCACCATATAGCCGCTATTTATAACTAATAACGGCTATTTTTAACTAAGGCGGGGAGGGCTTGATTCGCTAGGACGGGATCGACCGCTGTACTAAGCGCTCGTTTAAAAGGTGTGAATTACACGCGTTATCAGAACGCAAAATCTACGAAACTTGCTCTGTGTATATCAACAATTTCTACCGATACAAACACACTGTTCAAGGTTAATTTTTTAAGCTCAGTCAACACAGCGTTTGAGATTTCACTTTTTTGCTCATCAGTGCGTCCGCTTAAAATATGCGCCGAAATATGTAAAAAGTCTTTTTGCTTGTCGTGTAGACGAAAGCCACTGCGTTTTTCTATTCTGAGTTTTATCGCCTCAGGCGGAAAGTGACCGCTATTTTTAGCCCCTTCAAAGACGCTGTCCATTAGTGTTTCTTCACTGATTTGCTGCTCTAAAGATGCACTGTATTCGATAACAAAATTTGGCATTCAAGTTTATCCTCTTAAATCATTGGACTGTGTTTTCATCCGCAACGTTTTGTGTTCAAACTCAGTAGCGATGCTTTTTGACTAAGATGTTGCGCGGTTATTGATGTGCGTAACGCATTAGCCATTGCTGACGAGCGGTTCGCACTTCAGCGTCGGTTGGTGTGTCCCCGCCAGCTAGTTCGGTGGCGATTTTGTTGATGAGATTGTCGCGCTCAGCAATCAATTTATCGGCACTGTCGAATAAGTCTTGGGCTTGGGGGAAATCAGCTTTGATATCCTCAATGTAAAGCAAATCATAATAAGCTTGTTCTACGGCATCATTAAACATACTGCGCTGGGCTTGAAAAACAACGAAGTCTTTCGCCATATCAGACGCAATATAGTCAATGTCTTTTTGTGGCATATCAGCTTCTTTCGCCACCGCAAGGGCTCTATCCAGCCACTGGGAAATAGCCTGCTCGTCGTGCTTTTGAAGCGCATTTTTGACCCCATCAATTAAATCAGTAGCGGTTAAGATTTGCTGTCGCGAAATAACCGGTAACTCTTGGGTTTGAGGAACTGGATTTTCAATTTGCCCTTGATTGGAAAGCCATAGGGTTGCCCCTACAGCGACTAAAACAATGAGGGCGATAATAACTTTCATGTACTTACCTTTTTAAATAGCGCCGATAAAAAACAAAGGTTAGGCGCACTGCTCTAGATTCGCCGATCGTATCACAGATGATTTGAGGAACATTTAAGAAAAATTAAACCTATGGAAAATTTGTATTCAATAGATAGGTTATCTAAAGCCGCTCTCAATCGATAGACATGTTAAGTTCATATTTTTGTCACCCCTAGGTCATATTTCAGCGCCATTCTTTTTAGCCTATAACGTTAAACTTATTTCAAGGAATACGAGCATGAGCTTAAGTGTTTGGCAGTTAGTATTAGTGGCTTTGTTGTTTATTTTACTGTTTGGTCGAGGACGAATTCCTGCGTTAATGGGAGATTTAGCCCAGGGTATCAAAAGCTTTAAACAAGGGATGAGCGACATTAACGAAACCGATGAAACCCAAAAAAACGCGCCACAAGAAGCCAAAATCAAAGATAAAATTACCAGTGAATAAGCAGGGCATATTTGCCTGTTAATGAAATATTCATCGGTAAAAGGGGAGTGGGAAATGTTTGATTTGAGTTGGTTAGAATTAGGCTTTGTGGCTGCGTTGGCACTGATCGTTATTGGCCCTAAAGACCTGCCAAAAATGTTCAAAATGGTAAGTCACGTTATCAATAAATCTAAGCGCATGATGAATGACGTAAAAGGAGGTTTTAAGCAGCTTGAAAATGAAATCAATCTTACCCAAAGGGACAATGAGACTGATTGGAAGTCCTATTTGCCCAAAGAGATTCAGCATTTACCCGATGATTTCACGCCCGGCACATTATCAGCTGAAGCGCACGCTGCACGTCGCCAGCACAATAACGAACAGCAAGAAATAACTAACGCCAGAATAATGCAAGCGCAGGCCTCTAAAGAAACCTCTTTTCAAAACCAAGCTAGTGCAGATATTGATGGGCTTGCTAACACGGCTCAGCGTCAGGAAATGAGTAAATGAACACCGCAGCCAATACGCAAAACGTAGATAAAGCACCATTGCTAACACATTTAATAGAGCTGCGCAGGCGCTTGCTATACTGTTTTGCTTTTTTTGCCTTGATGTTTGGCGTGTCTTACTTTTTTGCTGAACAAATTTATCAGGTGTTGCAACAACCACTGTTACAAATTTTTGGCCCAAATAGTGGCCGTAGAATGATATACACCGGGCTTCACGAAGCCTTCTTTACGTATCTAAAATTAGCGTTTTTCAGTGCAACCTTTTGTACCTTACCGATTGCCCTAATACAGGTCTGGAAGTTTATTGCGCCAGGTATGTACCAGAACGAACAAAAAGCCTTATCACCTTTATTCATCGCTACACCTATTTTATTTGTATTAGGTTCTGCTCTAGCTTTTTATGTTGTTATGCCATTGGCATGGGAGTTTTTTATTAGCTTTGAGTCTCTAGGGCAAAGCGATGGTATTAGCGTTGAGCTTGAAGCTAAAATGAGTGAATACTTAGCTCTGGTGATAAGGTTAATACTGGCTTTCGGCTTATGTTTTGAGTTGCCGGTATTTTTATTGGTACTGGCCAAAGCAGGCGTTATTGATGCCGACATGCTCAAAGAATATCGTCGACATGCTATAGTCGTGGTATTTTTTATTGCCGCACTGATTACCCCCCCGGATCTCATTTCACAAATTGCCCTTGGCGTACCGATTTTGCTGCTTTATGAGCTGTCGATAATACTAATTCAACGTACACAATCAGACAAAGAACAGACACTTCGCAAGCAAATGGATCAATCTATTTAGTTGTTGTTTTTGTTGTCATATTAGCGCCATAAATATGCCACTAAACCATCTCGAAATTGTAAAAAAATCGCTACTAAAATGTAATCTAATATCGTTAATTTAATCTTCGCTGGGTTGCCGTCAACGCTCTGTTGAACCTTTGTATAACTAAAAATTAATCCTTAGGAGATACCATGTTAGACCAAGATTTAGGACCAGAAAGCGAAGAGAAAATCGAACCGGCATTTAGCCGCAGGCAAGTATTGAAAGGCGGATCAGTGGCTGCGGCAAGTACTGCATTTATGGCGTTATCCAGTAAAGCACAAGCGGCATCTCTGCCGTTTAGCAGCTCTTACGGTCCGCTGTTTCCTACTGCTGATAAAGCGACAGGCCTAATGCTGTTATCACTGCCAGAAGGATTTGAGTACACCTCTTACGGATGGACAGGTCAAGTTCAAGCCGACCGATTACCCACACCAACCGATCATGACGGAATGGGCGTTGCAGCCGTTAAAGGTAATGTTATTGCACTGGTACGAAATCACGAATGCTCGGAAGGAGAAGGCTTTCCTTCATCTCCCAGAGGGAATCGCGGTGTCTACAATGAGGCACAAAATGGCGGCACCTCAACTATCATGTTTGATGTACTAAAAGGTGAGTTTTTATCTTCGTATAACAGCCTAGGTGGAACGATTCGCAATTGTGCTGGTGGTGTTACACCTTGGGGGACGTGGATGTCATGCGAAGAAACGTTTCACGCTTGGAACGCAGGCCCTCAAGGCGTTAACCATGGGTATGTATTTGAAGTCCCAGGTTTTGGTATCTCTGATGGACAACCTATTCGTGAAATGGGCCGCTTCTCCCATGAAGCCGCTGCGGTCGACCCTGCAACAGGTTTTGTATACGAAACGGAAGATGCGGGCTCATCTGCTTTTTATAAATTTGAACCCGCCGGTCAGTGGGGAGATTTAAAGTCGGGCGGTAAGCTCTATGCGATGGTAGTGAACGATCAACCACGAGTTGACTTACGCGGTGGTTTAGTTGAAGGCACTGTGTGGGATGTGACATGGCAAGAAGTGCCGGATCCAGATGCCATGAGTGAACGTTGTTTCGACCAAGCATTTAATGCCGCGATCATTGAGCGTGGTGAAGGCTGCTGGTACGACGACGGTAAAATTTATTTCGTTTCCACCTCGGGTGGTGCCGCTAATCTTGGTCAGGTGTTCTGTTATGACCCGCGCAAAGAGACAGTCACCATTTTGTTTGAATCTCAAGATGCTGTCACCCAGGTTGATGGTCCAGATAACATTGCTATCAGCCCTCGTGGCAACATGCTGTTATGTGAAGATGGTGGTTCAAATCCTAAGCGGCTTGTGGGTTTAACCAAATCTGGCGACATTTTTCCGTTCGCTGAGAATAACATTGCATTAGACGAAGGGGACTTAGCTACCATCGACAGCATTTACCCTGGCACTCAAGCTAATTTCTGGGACTCAGTGGGGGAGTCGATTGATGGCAGCGATCGTCGCAGTTTCACCAGTCAAGAATGGGCAGGGGCGTGTTTCCATGGCCGCTGGTTGTTTGCCAATGTGCAGTCACCAGGCGTCACGTTTGCTATCACAGGCCCCTGGGAAAACGGCGCCCTTTAAGCTTCTCAAGGTTACTGATGATTATCGCGCTGATGTTTCTCATCAGCGCGTTTTGTTAATCGTTCAAATTAAGTTTTATCACACCAATATTCGAATAAAAGAGAAGGATTAAATCAATGAAACGTTATTTAAATACTCTGTTAATAGCATGCACCTTATGTTTTAGCTCCCTGTCGTTAGCATCAATTATTGCACTACCAGCTGATGGTAACATTAGTGATTCGGTGGTCGGTGACAGTGGTTGGACGAACGAAGACACCTTTGGTGACGCGCTCGATTTTGTGACATTTGATGTAAGTACTGATTCATTATTTTCCGTGAACAGCTCAGCATTAATCAATCTTGGTCTAAGTGTTTATCAAGGCACAGTGGTGAATGACTTCGGTATTCCGTTTTCTAATGGGAGTGATTTTAGCGATTTGTTTAGTAATTTAAGCTATGTCGCAGGTAACAATCCGTTTGTACCAGGGATTGGCGGTACGTTAACTGATATATTATTAACCGCTGGCTCATACACCTTAGCTGTTGGAGGAAACGAAGGTTTTTTTGATACTTTTACTGATTATGCTTACAACCTAAGCGTAACGCTGGATGAAGTGCCTGTCTCTGCGCCGGGCACAATATTCATATTAATGCTGGGTTTGATAGGTATTTTTACCACACGCAAGCGCGTTTAATACAGACTGCGCCTGTAAAATGACACAGGGGAGTGATGACTCCCCTAAAGCCAGAGCACGCCTTTTTACTGCCTAATTTATTGGCTGTATTACTCTGGGCAGGGGGCGCCAGCGTCTGCCCATAAGGTCACAAAGGCGGCCGTTTCTTGGGCTGAGTAGGGTGCGGGCTCTCTGCTAATACCTGGGTCCCAGCCCCAATGGACTAACTCGTCTTCTGCAATGTGATGAGCCACTTCTTCTAGGGTGCGCCCACCATTTCGCGCAGGATCTTTAATTTGCTCACAAATCTGTTTTGAGCTTTGTTGCCACCAGAGCATTTCTACAGGAGCAAGCATCCAAACGGGTGCGCCTGGCGGGCCATGGGGCTCATCTGAATTAGTGTGCGCATGACAGGTGCTGCACATCACGGTCTCAACGCCGATACGACTTTGCCCACCTGAGATATTCATGCCGTGTACGCTGGTTTTGCCGTAGTTTGGACCAGACCAGCGGGGTAGATTGTCGTCGGGTACATGACAATTTGCGCAGCGCGGGTGGGAGAATACTTGATAAACTTTGCTCCACGCTTCAGCGGCCCTTGATTGGCTAATCTCGTCTGGTTGCACTGGGTCACTTTGAGCAGTGGCAAAAAACGCAGGCATGAGTATAAGAGCAGCGGTTTGTAGCAAAAATACCTTTATTTTCATGATGTTGCTCCTACACAAATTGAATGTGTTTGTTAAATGGCATTTCACGCATGCGCAGGCCTGTTGCCGCAAATATTGCGTTGGCAAGCGCTGGGGCCGCAGGCGGCGTTCCTGGTTCGCCGATACCGCGAATACGTTCGCCATTTTCGAGTATTTTGGTGTGTATAACGGGCGCTTGATGCATGCGAATAGCGTCATAACTATGAAAGTTAGTCTGCTGAACCTTGCCGTCTTGCAAGGTGATTTCGCCCATCATAGCCGCCGCTAAACCAAAATTAACTGCTGATACTAACTGCGCCTCGATATTCCGTGAGTCAATGGCAATACCTACATCAGCGGCAACATACACATTTAAAATTTTGATCCCCCTTGGTGTATTAACCACTTCTATGATTTCAGCCACTGGCACCCCAAAAGAGGTCACTAGCGCTACCCCTAAGCCATGATTTTCTGCAAAGTCACGTCCCCAGTTAGCCATATTGGCAACCGCTTCAAGTACTTTTCGAGTAGGTTCATGGGTGATTAGGCTTAAGCGCATTTCAATAGGATCGGCGTTGGCTTCAATGGCTAGCTCGTCCATCATGGATTCACTAAAAAAGCCGTTTTGTGAAGCCCCCACAGAGCGCCAAGAGCTGACGGGGATACCCTTGGGCACGCGGTAACCGGTCACGCGGTAATTCTCTATCATGTAGGCTTGATCCCATAGGGCTTGCACTATGGTGCTATCTGGTCCGGGTATTGATACGCCTAAGCGGCCCATTTGCGATTCCATCACCGAAGGAGAGGATATTTTCATATCTAATGCACTGATACTCTTGCCCTCAGTGAGGCCTTCGAAGCGGGCTACGGCGAAAGGTCGATAACTGTCGTGGGTCATGTCCTCTTCTCGGGTCCAAGTGACTTTCACCGGCGTGCCCTCAAGCTGTTTGGCTACCATGACCGCGTAAATAATAAAGTCCATCTCTAAACGTCGGCCGAAACCGCCGCCCAAATAAGTAGTGTGAATTCGAATGTTTTCTGAGTCTATACCAGATACCCGAGAGGCTTCGGATAGCGCATACGTGGCCATTTGCGTACCGACCCATACATCTAGCTCGCCATTTTTCATCAATGCCGTGGCATTCATCGGCTCCATAGTGGCGTGGGCTAACAACGGTGCTCGGTACTCGCGGTGTATGGTGGCGTTACCCGCTTGGCCGATGACGGCTTCTATGTCACCGTCATTACGCATTTGGCTGTCTTGATGTTCATTTGTAAAAGCAGCGACGGCCGATGCAAACAGCTCATCTGTGGTTTGCGCATACTGTGTTTTGGCCCAGTCAAAATCAATTTTCTCGGCGGCTTTAAATGCATACCAAGTATTGGTTGCAACCACTGCAACACCCACATCGCCAAGAGGTAAAATTGCTTTAACTCCTTTCATGTTCGCCGCATTATTCGCCGTATAGGAATTGCATTTCGCCCCAAGGTGCGGGTTAACCTTAACGGTAGCGTAGAGCATTTCATCTTGCAGTACATCGATACCAAAAGTGGCGGTACCGGTGCACTTTTCCACCATATCAACTCTAGCAATGGGCTTACCTATTTGTTTCCACTCACTCTGTGGTTTGAGCTTTACCTCATCAGGTAACTCTATGCTTGCGGCTAAGCTGGCTAATTCAGTGTAAGAAAGGCGCTTCCCGTCTTGTGCAATCACTTCGCCGTTGTCCGTTCTTAAGGTGTTTTTTGGCACATTTAACTTAGCACTCGCGGCTAATAGCAAGGCTTCTCTGGCGGTCGCTCCGGCCAATCGCATTTTTTCAAACGCATCTACGGTAGATGATGAGCCCCCAGTAACTTGCACCCCGAAAAATTTCGCCGGTACATGCATAAAGTTACGGGCCATTTTTGCCATGGCGCTGTTGTCTTGAGGGGGAATAGGCACGCCCTCCTCTAATACGGCAGCGTTGTAATAAGCATGTGACGGCACGCCGTGATCAATGGTCACGTTCTCTACGTCTATGTCCAATTCTTCTGCCACTAATACAGCAAGTGTGGTTTTTACCCCTTGGCCCATTTCAGCCCGAGGGACGATAATGGTGACGCCGGTTGCATTTATCAGTACATAAGGTGTCAGGGCTGTATCGCCTGGGGCAAGTTCTTTTTTAAGCGGGTTAGGGTAAGGTTGTTTGTATTTATAAGTGCCAAATAGTACCCCGCCCGCAATGGCTGCTGAGCCAATTACAAAGGTGCGACGGGTAATTTTACCAAGTGTACTCATGCGTTTTTCTCCCGAATATTTTGTGCGGCTGTTTTCACCGCAGCGCGAATTCTCGGGTAGGTTCCACAACGACATAAGTTCGCTGACATAGCGCGGTCAATGGCTTCATCGTCAGGGTTCGGGTTCATTTGCAACAGTGCAGCCGCCGACATAATTTGCCCAGGTTGGCAATAACCACATTGGGCGACTTGATGTTCAACCCACGCCGCTTGTACTTCATGCATAGCATCTGGCGTGCCTAAGCCTTCAATTGTGGTCACAAGACCAGATACTTGACCAACAGGAATTGAACATGAACGGGCAGGTTGCCCGTTAATATGTACAGTACAAGCGCCGCACATCGCAATGCCGCAGCCAAACTTAGGTCCGGTGATATCAAGCTCGTCACGTAACACCCAAAGTAGGGGCATTTCGTCGTCTACGTCAACTTCATGAGATGTACCGTTTACGTTTAACTGCATGTGCGCGCCTTATTTCTGGTCATTTATCTTTAGAGTAAATTAACTTGCTACAAAAAAGTAATCATATCTTGTGATTGGCGCTAATTGCGCGGTGACGAAAAAATTAATGTGCAATCCGTAAAGGTATAATGCAAGTGCGAGTATTGATTTGGGTTGTATTTAAAAGGCGTTTCTTCATGTTTCAAGAAGGCGCGAGCTCACGTCGACATTGTCCGTTTAGAATACCTTGCCCTCGTTAGATATATTCGCTGTTGCGGAAGTTGCTGTTGTAGAACGTTACCGTTATTGACGTTAAAGCAGAAAAGGGGTGGGAAAGTTAAGAAAAGTTAAGAACTACAAAGTTTGCGTAAAGTAACAGGCGCAGGGCGTTGCAGTCAGTTTATATTCAGTTTTGCAGCCTAGTATCGGCCCTAACAGAAATCGTTATTAAGGAAACACTATGAATATGAAATGGTTATTACCCTTGGCTGTTAGCTTAATTGCTCTACCAACCTTGAGTCTGGCACAGCATAAAGACGAGCGTCATAGTCGTGATGTTGTTGAGAAGAGGGGCGCTGATAAGAGAGTTATTGAGAAGAGAAGACTAGATAACAACGTCGCCAAGAGCAAAGTGGTGGTTAAAGAAACCGTTGTTCGCCGTTCTCCCGAGCACAAAACAGTGATACAGAAGACCGTAGTAAGGGCACCGAAAGTGCATAAGCCGGTAGTAAAAAAGCGTGTGATATATAAAACTGGGGCGCTAGTGCGTAAAGCGCCAGTAAACAGTATTTCTCTGCGCTTTGCTGGCGTGTCATTTGTTTTTCACGACGGTCTATATTATCGCCATGTGAAGCAAGGGTATAAAGTGGTGCGCCCACCCGTCGGGCTTAGGGTTAGCTATCTGCCAGCAGAGTACGAGCGCATTGTTGTGGGAAGCAGTGCTTACTATTTTTCTCAAGGTATTTATTATGTGTTTGATAATGGCGGTTACCGTGTGATTGACGAGCCTGCATACTTAGATGATACATACAATATTGGCGTATGACTCGTTACCACAAGGCGCCGAGCTGGTTAGCCAAAATGACCAACAGTATTTCAAGTATCGCGACATTTACTTTCTACCTCAATCATCAAACGCAGGTGTTCACTTCTTAGCCGTCAAACTCAATTAATCGTTAGCTGGGGCTGAGCCAGCCAATGAATGATTGGAATCCTAGCAATGATAGTCTGAGTGACTAGATCTCAGTGCCTTATGATTGGCATTAGCAATCATAATCGCAAGTCAAATGGGTTTGGCTAGCGCCAGTAGCGATAGCTAAACTTAGATAAATAACGCCGCATTGGATTGACTAAGGCGATTTGAAGAGTGATAACTGCAATTGTTTCGCAGCATTGTTTTTGATAACTTCACGCCACTGAAAAAGAATCGTTATTAAGAATCAATTGACTATGAAGCTTGCTGCTTTAATTCATCCCCAATCTCATGATCAAATCGAAGCGTTATATCAGAGTTTTTTAGCCCTGAGTGAAGCCGAGCAAGGGACACTCTTCGTTTTGTCTGTCATTCATAAGCCCATTGGGGCTCTGAAGCTAGGGCTGGTCATTGATTTACTCATTCGCCGAGGCTTACTGTCATTGCCCAAAAAGCACTATGTGCTTACCCCTGAGAGAAAAGAACAACTCACCTCTGAATCGTTGTTAATTAACAATCGAGAAGGCTTGCAACTCAGTCCGCTGTTGGGCAATTTTTTAGTGCAAAAAATCGACCAGCTACCTATCGCCATAGAGCTTGCACCTGGGCAACGATTACTCGAAATTATCATGGCTGGCGAGGAAGTGGTGCCAGTCATAAACAGTTATAGCTGGCAGAATAAACAAGCCGATCAGGCTAGAGTGATCCGAGACTTATATTATTTGAATCAAATGGATGGCTTTGAAGCCGCGTTAGATTTTCATAAAAACCCCCAAATTATTGAACATACAAAGAACAGGGTATTACTTGATATTTTATTCTTACCCTTTGATTTAAAATCATTTATACAACTTTCCAGCGCTGTTCAATACCAAGCATTCGCGACTCTTTTTAGAACATTTCAAATGCAAGGACAAAGCTGCGCGTACCCTACTCAGTTGTTAGAGCAAGTTTGCGCTGCTACGCCAGATAAAACACAGCCCAGTGACAATAGCGATTGTCATCATCTATTGGCTGAGCAATATTTGTATCAGTTGCGCTTCGATGACTTTTTGCGTATTCAAAATCCAGAAGACAGAAGCAGCTACGGCTTGCAGCTACAGGCTATGTATTGGTTTTTAACGGGCCAGAATGACCTTGCTATTGGCTACTTCGAACAAGCCATGCTGGCAAAAAACAAGCTAACGAAGCGCAAAAAACAATACTTGAATGAGCTGCCAGGTTACTTCTATAAATTAGCGTTAATGGTAAAGGCGAATAAAGATGACGTGAGTGCATTTAGCACCGCATTACAACAAGTGGAATATGAAGAAAGCGACCGTAAAGTTAATAGCGATTTCTACTATGTAGGCCAGGGCGTTGTTAAGCTCATTATGTGCCTTTCTGCAGGGCAAAAATATGACATCAATATTGGTTACAACAGCATTGACGATGAGTTGGACTTCTTCGCCCATCAGCTGTGTTATTTTAATTATTTTTTAGGGCAGGTTTGGTGTAATCAAAGCAAAGACCCCGCACTGGCAACGTTAGCGTTAAAATATCAAGGGCATTTTATGCAGCTTGATTACCCGCTTTTTGCACAAATATGCGCGCAATTTGCCGCCAGTTTCACTCAGCAAAATGCTGAGACAGCGCTAGCATCCTCGGCAAAACCAGCAGCGAATTTAGTGGATTTTACCCGCTTGATCGTGACTAAATCACAGTGGGATTTAGCCCTTGATAAACTGATTGCCCTGAACCCGAATGCACCTAAAAATGAAGCACTGGCTAAAGAGGTTGTCATTAAGCCTGTGCGCTTAATTTGGGAATTTGAACAGACCTATGCTCACAGTTTAACGGCAAGGGAACAAAAGCTGAATAAGTCAGGTTGGAGCAAAGGGCGTGTGGTCTCGCTAAAACGCCTTAAAGAAGACACCCATAAATTTGACTATTTAACTGAAAGTGACAAGAAGCTTTGCCATGCCATTGATGCGTATCAAAATTGGGGCTACTACTCAAAAGTTGACTACATGCTACAAGGGTTACCCGCACTGCAAGCCGCAGTAGGCATAGACAACCTTTATAAAGCAGATGATCTTAACCAAAAGATTGACATCACCCAGCGCGAGCCAGAATTGCTGGTTAGCGAGATAGGCGACCAACTTTGTTTAAGCATTGCTGATTTACCCGATGACATACGAGAGTACGACGATCAGCCGGCCTACAATCTGAAAGCGATTTCGGATAGTCAATATCAGCTGACCGTGTTTTCAACATCGCATCTAAAAGTGGCCGAAATCATCGGTGAATCTGGTTTGCTTATTCCCATCAGTGCCAAACAAAAAGCCCTTGAAGGGATTTCTGCGATTGCGCCGTTTTTGAATATTCAATCTGCTATCACTGAGCTAGATACCGGATTAGAAACCTTTGAGTGCGATCCCAATTTGGTGGTCAATATTCAGCCAAATCAAAGTGGCTTAACCTTTACTTGCGTCGTGATGCCATTCGGGGAAAACGGCCCAGCGTTTAAACCCGGTGTGGGGAATGCCAGTTTGACCACTGATATAGATGGCAAACGCATGGCCACCCAACGTGATTTGCAGCGAGAGGAAACATTACTAGATGAGCTAGACCAAGCGTGCCCAGTGTTTTTAGACATGGCGGATAACGTTCTACTGTTAGATGACTTGCAAGCGGCGCTGAGCGCCCTTGAGCAGCTAGAGATCGCCCACAAGCGAGACACATTCGATTTAGTGCTGCGCTGGCCAAAAGGCAAAAAAGTGACCCTGTCGAAAACCCTAGACAGCGAGCACCTGCAACTGGCGGTCAGTCAAAAGAATGAATGGTTTGATATTACCGGTGACTTACAAATAGACAATGAGCAGGTCATTGAATTAAGAAAGCTACTCGAGCTGGTGCAAACCAGTCATGGGCGATTTATTGAGCTTGGCGAGGAGCAAATACTCGCCTTGTCTGACGATTTACGCCATAAACTTGAGTTAATTAATCAAGTTACTGATGACGGAAAATTCCACCCCTTAGCCAGTTTGCAAATGGAAGAAGCCACCACAGGCATGCGTATGAAAACCATTCATGCGTGGGAGCAGCAGACTGAAAAAATGCATCAAGCGAACGAGATTACGCCGCAAATTCCTTCGACTTTTCAAGCGCAATTGCGTGACTATCAGCAAGTTGGCTTTGATTGGGCCTCACGCCTTGCCCATTGGGGCGCAGGTGCGTGCCTAGCCGATGACATGGGGTTAGGTAAAACTTTGCAAGCCTTGGCTATTTTATTGTCCCGAGCCAGCGCTGGGCCAAGTTTGGTGATCGCCCCTACATCTGTGTGCTTTAACTGGCAACAAGAAGCACTTAAATTTGCGCCGACCTTGAATATTAAGTTATTCGCCGACTCGACTAACACACTACAGCGCGAAGTGCTGTTGAACGATTTAGGCCCGTTTGACTGCGTGATCATAAGCTATGGATTACTGCAAAGAGAAAGCGAAATACTCAAAGGCGTGCATTGGCACAGTATAGTGGCGGATGAAGCCCAAGCCCTTAAAAACCCGCTGGCCAAGCGTACAAAAGCCGCTTACGCACTGAAAAGCGACTTCAAAATGATCACGACAGGCACGCCCATTGAAAACAACTTAACTGAGCTGTGGAGTTTGTTTCGTTTTATTAACCCGGGTTTACTTGGCAACATTAAACGCTTTGGCCAGCGCTTTTCAGTGCCTATCGAAAATGCTAAGGAAGACCCCTTGGCTGCGCGTAAGGCCAGCCAAGCTCTTAAAACGCTTATACAGCCGTTTATATTACGGCGCATGAAAAACCAGGTGTTAACGGAGTTGCCATCTCGTACAGAAATCAATATCCGCGTAGAAATGAGCTCTCAAGAGCGCGATTTTTATGAAGCGCTTAGGCTCAATGCCATCGACAATATTAGCCAAAGCGGCCAACAAGCCAACGCAGGTGAACAGCGCATTAGAATGCTCGCAGAGCTCGTGAAATTGCGCCAAGCCTGCTGTAACCCGAAATTGGTCATGGCAGAAACCACAATACCCAGTGCCAAACTAGCAGCACTTGACGAGTTATTAGAAGAGCTGAGGCTGAACAATCATAAAGCGCTTATTTTTAGTCAGTTTGTTGGGCATTTACAATTGATCAAGCAGCACGTCGAAGCCAAAGGATTTAGTTACCAATACTTAGATGGCTCGACGCCGCAAAAGCAGCGACAAGCAAGCGTTAATGCTTTTCAGCGGGGGGAAGGGGACATATTCTTGATTAGTTTAAAAGCGGGTGGCTCAGGCTTGAACTTAACCGCTGCGGATTACGTCATCCACATGGATCCATGGTGGAACCCAGCGGTAGAAGAACAAGCATCAGATCGCGCCCACCGCATAGGCCAATTGCGGCCAGTCACTGTCTACCGCTTAATTACCCAGAACACCATAGAGGAGAGAATTGTCGCCCTGCATCAGCACAAACGCGACTTAGCCGATAAGTTACTAGAAGGGAATGAAGCTGCGACTAAGCTGTCGGTGGATGACATGCTAAATCTGCTCAAAGAAACCTTTTAGTTAAAGTAGAAAAGCGTTGAATAGCCTTTAACGTCTGGTGTGTGGTTCAGTGGCTGTGTTATGAGGATTGCAAAGTGAGTGAGGATGCATAGCGATGGGTAAATACATACGCGTGAACAAAGATGCACGGACGGAGCAGCGATATGTACGTAGGCTAAACGCTAAGCGTAACCTAATAGCGAGGGTTAGCGCTTAACGTATAAACTGTTGGCTTTCACACTAGGGCGTTGCGGGCGTATCTTCGAGTAATTTTACAATATTGGTGTTACCGCTTTCTTTTGCCAATTCAACAAAATGGTTTTTCTCTAATTCATCGAACACTTCATTGGTGAGAAGTGCTTTTAGTCGCACTTCATCGCCATTAGCGATGGCTGTTTTAATAGCTTGAGTCGCTAATGCAGGTCGTTGTTGTAAGTTACTTTGATCGTTGTAATCAGTCATAAAGGATCCTCAGTACGGTGTGATTTGCTAACTATGTATACAGTCTGTACAGAAAACTCGTACAAATAGCTCATGTAGAAAACTTTTACATAACAGATATTTGGGTGCGGTGCGTATTATTCAACCCATATATTGACGCCAATAGAATTTTCGGTTTTGAGCGCAACATGTCGCCCGCATGATTAAAAATAGCAGCAACAATCTTTATCGAGTTGAGTGAATGCTGTTCTTCTCAATACAGATTGTCATTATTTTTCAAACTAAAAAAAGAGCCCATCGAATGATAATACTGATGGGCCCAAAAGAGGTCGGAACCTATATGTCGAGGATATCTATTAACCATGCTAGCAATCGATGTAGCGATTATTAATAGGCCCTTATATTAGCGACAAAAGGTCGCTCGCTATATAAGGGTTTTCCGCAATTCCATGTGAGTTAACTAGTGGTATGCCGCAAATCTCACTTCTTATTTCCTGATGGGTACAAGCACTTCATTTACCTCTAGCGAATTTGTCCTAACGATGAGCTGTTATGAGCGTGTGGTCTAAAATTTTCGGTCAACAAACGTCGCATTATTGATGTCCATCAATATCGAATATTTGCCCAGTGTAATGGTAATGAAGCATCAATAATGCTGGGAGTTTCATTATTCACAGAGATGTGTTTTTCATGAATTGAATTCTATTAAGGGGGATATAAATGGCTATCAACATTGCGATAAATGGTTTTGGACGCATAGGGCGCATGGTTACGCGGGCACTTTATGAATCTGAACGTTCAGATGAACTGCGCATTGTAGCGATCAACGACCTAGGTGATGCAAGCACCAATGCGCTATTGCTAAAACATGATACAGCGCATGGAACATTTCAAACTGAGGTACGTGTTGATGGTGATAACATCATTATCGGCAATGACGAGGTGCGTGTGTTTAAAGAGCGAGACCCATCGAAATTGCCCTGGGGCGAGTTGGATGTAGACATCGTTCTAGAATGCACTGGCTTATTTCGCACCAGAGAAACGGCACAAATGCACATCAATGCGGGTGCAAAGAAAGTGCTTTTAGCCGCGCCGGCTCGAGACAGCATTGATGCAACGATCGTGTTTGGCGTTAATGACGATACGTTGTTAGCGGAGCATACAATCGTATCGAACGCATCATGCACTACCAATTGCTTAGCACCATTAGTGAAGCCACTGCACGAGGCAATAGGCATAGAAAGCGGGACAATGACCACCATCCACGCCTACACAAATGATCAGGTACTGACGGATGTTTATCACAAAGATATCCGCCGAGCGCGCTCTGCAACGATGTCGATGATCCCCACTAAAACCGGTGCTGCCACGGCAGTGGGCCTTGTGCTGCCCGCGTTAGATGGCAAGCTTAAAGGCTTCGCGGTTCGCGTTCCTGTCATTAATGTATCCATGGTGGATTTAACGTTTATCGCGAGCCGTGCTACCACAATTGACGAAATCCACTCCATTATGCGCACGGCAAGAAATGGGGCGCTAAAAGGAATACTTGAATATTGTGATGAATTATTGGTATCTACTGATTTTAACCATAATCCAGCGTCTTCCATTTTTGATGCGAGCTTAACCAATGTGATTGACGGTAAACTGGTTAAGGTGTGTGCTTGGTATGATAACGAATGGGGATTTTCTAACCGGATGTTAGATACCGCTCTGGCTTTAGCCAAGGCGCCTTGATAGCCAAGGTACTTTGGTATCCACAGAAGCATAAATGCGGGAGTAATCCCGCATCACATGTATATTAAACGGCTTCTGGGTTTGACGTTAACGACGCAGGTAGCCTTGTTTGCAGGCCGACCACAATAACAAGGTCGCCTTCTTCTGGACTGACACCATCGCCGGGTATCATGTTGATGCCATTGCGAATGATACTGAGCAACAAAACATGGTCCTGTTGCAGCAAGGCGAGTAAACCGTCTTTGCTGGTGGTGTTAGTTAAGCTGTAGGCACGCATCAATCGTCCGTCAGGTAATGAGATGGTTTGGCCGTTACTGAGATGACGAATGGATTCGTCAACCAAAAGCGTAGGTGGCAAATCGAGCCCCTTAGGATCCGCTAGGGCGACCATTTGGCTGATGTATTCTCTGCGGATCGCCGGACTGTCAATAGACATTGCCACTTGGGACTCGTACAGTGTGGGGTATTTAAGCGAACCTGTTAAGGTACGCTGCACCAAAGCACTTATTACCACGGTTACGGCCGCTGGAGCGACCAGACCATATTCCCCGGTCATTTCCAGAATCATAACTAAACTAGCGAGTGGCGTGCGCGCAGCGGCACCGAACAGCGCTAACATACCGATAATCACACAACTTGCGTAGCTCGGGGAAAAAGAGTCTACCGCACCCGCTAATTCAGCAAATAATGCGCCCAACATAGCACCAATGAATAACGTTGGTGCAAATATACCTCCTGACCCGCCTGAGCCTATGGTCAAGGCCATCGCTAAGGGTTTTAGTAAAAGTAGAATAAGTAACACGGTGAGTGACAGTTGATGATTGATTGCCAGTTCAATCCACTGATATCCACCGCCAAGAATTTGCGGTATCCACATGGCGATTAAGCCAAGTAGTAATCCACCTACAGCAGGTTTAATAAAACGAGGTATATTGATTAGGCGGAAAAGGTCGCGAATTTTATAAAATATCGTCGGAATAATACTTGCGACGATGCCGCTTGCTATCCCTAAGCCAACATACCAGCTTAGCTCCATCGGATGTGTCAGTGATAACGCCGCCTGGATATTAAAAATAGGTGACCAACCGACAACAAACCCCATAATGGTGTATGCAGTAGCTGACGCGAGTATGGCAAAGTATAAAGCACGGGTTTCCATTGAAAACCCAGAATAAAGTACCTTAACTGCGAATAAAGCAGACCCCAGTGGGCTTTTGAATATTGCTGAAAGCCCGGCAGCCGTGGCAACCACTGTCAATAAACGACGCTCAGCATTTGCTAATCTAAACCAATCTGCAAGAATGGCGGCGATCCCTGCACAAATCTGCGCGGTGGGGCCTTCACGTCCTGCCGAGCCTCCTGAGCCAATAGTGATTGCACTTGCTAATGCTTTTACCCAGGGCACTCTGCTGCGTATGGCACCATCGTGTTGATGGAAGGCGTCAATATAAGCATCGGTGCCATGTCCTTCTGCTTCAGGTGCGAGTCGATAAACGATAACGCCGGATATTAGCCCACCCAAAGTGGTCACTACAGGTACCCAATACAAGGGCATTAAAAACGGAAAGGTCAGGGGTTGAGTTTCGTCAAAGTGTCCAATACCAACGATAAAAAGTTCGCTGCACAACTGCAGTAACCAAATAAACATTAGTGCGCCAATGGCGCCAACAACACCAAGACAAAAGCTCCATATTCCCATATAAATTTCACGTCTGGTGCGCCAATTGTATTTTTCAAACATGGCCGAATTCTCGAGCATTCATAAGCTGATGTGGCAGTAGCCATGTTTGACCACTGCGCACTCTTTCTTTCGTGCTTTCTACTTTGTCATTTAGTCCACTTTCATGCTGATTTAGCGGTTTGTGTTAAACGTTTTTCAACCTCTAACACGCGCCTTGTGGTGGCTAATACCGTATCTGGGTTTAGGCTCATGGCATCAATACCCAGTTCTACTAAGTATTCCGCTATTTCGGGATAGTCCGATGGTGCTTGCCCACAAATACCTGAGTGGCGGCCGTTGCGTCTTGCGCCCTCTATTGATAGGCGCAGCATTTCTTTTACTCCGGGATCGCGCTCGTCGAAATCGAAGGCGACAATCTGCGAATCTCGATCCACACCTAGCGTTAATTGGGTTAAATCGTTCGATCCAATTGAGAATCCATCGAACAGTTGAGCAAAAGCATCGATTTGAATGACATTATTGGGTATTTCGCACATTACATACACTTGTAAGCCATTCTCACCGCGCGTCAGGCCATTTTCAGCCATCGTTTTTAGTACCTTTTCGCCTTCTTGCACACGACGACAAAAGGGGATCATCAGCTTGACGTTGGTCATGCCCATTTCATCTCGTGCTCGCTTCATGGCCTGGCACTCTAACGCAAAACCATCGGCGTAAGCAGGGTGTGTATAGCGAGACGCGCCGCGAAAACCAATCATTGGGTTGTCTTCTTCAGGCTCGAAATACGTACCCCCTAATAACGTTGCGTATTCGTTGCTTTTGAAATCACTCATGCGAACAACGCAGGGTTTCGGATACACCGCTGCTGCGATTGAGGCAACACCCTCAGACAAGGCTTTTACAAAGAAATCTTGGGGGCTTTCATAAGCTGTGCACAATTCATTTATTTTCTGGCGGGTGTCGGCATCGGTTTTGTCGGGATGTTGCAGCGCCATAGGATGCACTTTGATGTACTCGTTAATGATAAACTCCATGCGCGCTAACCCTATGCCGTCTACTGGTAGAGAGGCCAAACTAAATGCTCGGTCAGGGTTGCCCAAATTCATCATAATTTCAGTGTTAGGGTGCGCCAATTGGCTAAGATCTGTTTTTTCGATGTCGAAATTCAAAATACCTTCGTAGATATTGCCAAATTCTCCTTCGGCGCAGCTAACCGTTACAGGGCGCTCATTGGTGAGAAGTTCAGTGGCGTTATTGGTGCCGACAATGGCGGGAATGCCCAACTCGCGCGCTACAATGGCGGCGTGACAGGTGCGACCGCCTCGGTTTGTTACGATCGCGGATGCTATTTTCATCACCGGCTCCCAATCAGGGGTGGTGGTATCAGCGACTAATACTTCACCGGGCTGAAAGTCACTTAGTAAGGCTACGTCATTGATAACACGAACCTTACCGGCGCCGATTCGTGTGCCTACGGCTTGTCCTCGTGCAATCACATTCGCGGTTTCTTTAAGATGATAAATCTCTAGCACTGCACCGTTTTTCTGGGATGAAACGGTCTCGGGACGCGCCTGAACGATATAGAGCTCACCGTCGATGCCGTCTTTGGCCCACTCCATATCCATCGGTTTGTAATGACCCGCATCACCTGAGTAATGGTTTTCAATCTTAATCGCGTAGTCAGCTAATACCATGACGTCTGCGTCTGAAATACAGTAGTGTTTTCTTTCGTCGTCGCTGGTTTCAATATTGTTGGTATACTCTACCGCGATATTGTCAGTATTGAGACTGTCGGTGAAGATCATCTTTAATTCTTTTTTACCCAAGCGGCGCTTCAGTACAGTGCGATGCCCGAGATTAAAAGTGGGCTTGTGTACATAGAAACTATCGGGTTCAATTGTGCCTTGCACAATGTTCTCGCCTAAGCCAAGGGCACCGTTAATAAAAACCACATCTTTGAAAGATGTTTCAGTGTCTAATGAAAACATCACGCCGCTGGCACCAATATCACTGCGTACCATTTTCATCACGACCACAGATAAAAACACGGTGTACACATCAAAATTATTATCGTGTTTGTAGTGGATAGAGCGGTCAGTGAAGTTTGATGCTAAGCAACGTTGATACGCATCCAGTAATGCTTCGTCACTGCTTATGTTTAGGTAACTGTCGTTTTGACCAGCGAAGGAGGCTTCAGGAGAGTCTTCAGCGGTCGCCGATGAGCGCACGGCCAGTGAAATGTCGTTACCGTATTCTTGTTTGAGTTCATTGTATCCGCTTAAAATGGCTGCTTTGAGATCATCGGGCAGCACGCAGTTCATCACTATCTCACGGGCTTTCTTTCCGCCAGCTTGTAAGTCTTTGATATTATCTGGATTAAGCCCATCGAGCGCGGCGTGTAGTTTGGGCCATGCGTTATTAGATTCAAGCACATAATTATAAGCCTCAGCGGTAACGGCGAACCCGTTCGGCACGCGCACACCTTCTGCTGTCAGGTTTTGGTACATTTCCCCAAGAGAGGCGTTTTTGCCCCCAACAAGAGCCACATCAGCAATACCGAGCTCTTTAAACCAGCGAACATAACGTGTTGAATCTGTCATAAAATTTACCTTTTGCTGAAGAGTAGAATGTGGCAGCAAGTCGAGTCGAACTGCGTTAGCTGAGCCAATGCATTTCATGAAACTTTACGAAATAATGTACTGCCGACTCATTTTACGTTTCGCAACTCAATTTACTGCGTGATTAGATCTGTTCCACACCCGATCAATACCGATAGCCGTGTCTGGGATGATGTGTGTGTTGGGACCAAAGTGTTAATTGACTCGGGCGAGCGACGTCCATTTTGTAAATGCAATATTTCATGTTTTTCAGAGGCACGAATTAAGTCAACAAAATGTCAGTGAAGGCACCTTAAATCACCGTTATTTTACGCCTTACTTAAGGGTATTTTTATGCGTAATTCCACCTACAAACTAGTGGCTTATACCTAGAGCAACATGTAACTCGTGGCTGAATGTCCTCAGTTTGAAGTCCACATTTACAGCCCACACGCCACTGTATTAGCTGGGAATGAATAGCCCATGAAAATAGCTTTTTTGGGGATGATTGAGCACAAACGCCTTTTTCGAAATGGCGTTGCAACAGTGCGTGTTGCACTAAAGCACCTGTTGCAGATGGCGCCTGCTGCAGAAGAGAGCGTTGAACAACAGGCTGCAAGGAAAATTGTCGAATATAGGTATAAACCCTGATTATTTTTAAGGGAATTGCGCGGCATAATCAATGATAAGTACATTGATGAAAGGCAGCGAAAATGTCGTTATTAACGTTGATCCGCCACGGACAATCCATTTGGAATCAGCAAAATCGGTTCACCGGATGGGTTGATGTTTCGCTTAGTCAGTCAGGGGTTAAAGAAGCGCAGCGCGCAGCACAAATGTTAGCCCAGCAGCGCTTTGATTTAGCATTTACCTCTGAGCTATTGCGGGCACAAGACACCTTATACGAGATACTTCGGCATAATCATCAATGTCACCAGTACGTGCGTATTCATGATACTGGCAGTCAGTGGTATGAGCATTTTGAAATGTCGCCCGCTGAAGAGCTTGAATTGAAAATTTATGTTTCACAGCAACTGAATGAGCGCTATTACGGCGACTTACAAGGGCTGAATAAAGACAAGGCGCGGCAGTTGTTCGGTGATGATCAGGTTCATACTTGGCGCCGAAGTTATGATGTCGCACCGCCCAACGGCGAAAGCCTCGCGATGACCGCCACTCGCGCGATCGCTTACTTTCAATCGCATATTGTTCCGGCCCTACAGCAAGGCAAAAATGTGTTGGTTTGCGCTCATGGTAATTCGCTGCGCGCGATCATTATGCACATTGAAAAAATGACCGCCTCGCAGATTGCTGCATATGAGTTAAAAACCGGCAGCCCTCATATTTATCAGTGCAGTACAGCAATGGAAATACTCAGCAAGCAAGTGCTTGAGTAATACCAGTAGAGATTTATTCAACGATTTGGACGACGATTTATGACGAAAAATATCAAGCATATTGGCTTATTTACTTCAGGCGGCGATGCCCCTGGTATGAATGCCGCTTTGTATGCGGTGGTAAAAGCGGCTAGTGCCAAGGGCATTAAAGTCAGCGGGATACGCAAAGGTTTTGAAGGACTGATTGACAACGATTTCGTGGAGCTGAAGACCAAGCAGTTACAAAAAACGATGCATCTGGGGGGGACCGTGCTTAAAACGGCGCGAAGCGAGCGCTTTAGAACGGTTGAAGGGCGAGAAGTGGCGCTACAGAATATCTACGATAATCATATAGACGGGCTCATCGCTATTGGCGGAGATGGTACTTTCCGTGGTATTTCGCTGTTGTCAGAGATAAGTGATATTCCATGTATTGGTATCCCAGGCACCATAGATAATGACACAGTGGGAACTGATTTTACCTTGGGGTTTGATTCTGCGGTTAATACGGCGATGAACTGTATTGATAATATACGGGATACCGCAGAGTCTCATAACAGAATGTTTGTGATAGAAGTCATGGGCAGAGATTCCGGCTATATAGGGGTGTATTCAGGCTTAACATCGGGGGCTGACTCAATCTTAATTCCTGAAAGCCCGCAGGATATGACGTACCTGCTAGATAAAATTCACGGTTACGAAAGTGAAGATGCGTTTATTGTGGTGTTGTCAGAAGGCAATGAATTGAGCATCGACCGTGTGTCACAACAGATACGCCAAGTGAATGACGCAATAGACTTACGTGTGTGCAAACTGGGCCACATTCAAAGAGGAGGTAATCCTACTGCGGCAGACAGAATGTTGGGCATTCGGCTAGGGGTGGTGGCAGTGAATGCCCTTATTCAAGGGGAAAGCAACATGATGGCGGGCATTTGCAATAATCAGCCTGTACTAACGCCGTTTTCTGAAATAGCCAAGCAACACGCTATCGATGCTGAGCAACAAAGCCTAGTGGATTTGTTTTGCCGCTAAAATCTTCGGTCAATCATCGGTATTAAATAGCGACGTGCCATTAGCGACCTGGACAACCGAGTCCCGGTCAATCGAGACCCGGACAATCGAGACCCGGTCGTTCGAGACCCGGACATTGTTCATACATTGTGGTGATAAGAATTGACCGTGTTTGTTGCTCGATATAGCCCCCATTCAAAACTTTAGAGGGTTGCGCTTTAGCTATTTAGTTGCGTCGCTTGAATCGCTGTTAGCGCTATCGTATATACGATATCGTCAACCAGCGCCCCGCGACTCAAGTCGTTCACTGGCTTACCCATACCTTGCAGCATAGGGCCAATACTGACTAAATTAGCGCTGCGTTGAACGGCCTTGTAGGTTGTATTGCCTGTATTGAGATCTGGGAATACGAATACGGTGGCTTGGCCGGCTACTTTTGAATTCGGTGCTTTTTTACTGGCAACACTTTCCATCACAGCGGCATCGTATTGCAGTGGGCCGTCAATCAATAAGTCAGGTCTTTTTTGTTGCGCCAGTTCAGTGGCTTTTTTAACCTTGTCTACATCAACCCCAGTTCCTGAGGTGCCGGTGCTGTAACTGATCATGGCGACTTTGGGCTCAATACCAAATGCCGCAGCTGAATCAGCAGATTGTATCGCGATGTCTGCTAATTGTTCGGCACTAGGGTCTGGGTTAATCGCGCAGTCGCCATACACCAGTACTTGTTCCGGCAGCAGCATAAAGAAGATGGAGGACACCAAAGACGCCCCGGGTGCCGTCTTAATTAACTGCAGAGCAGGGCGTATAGTATTGGCTGTGGTATGCACCGCGCCAGACACTAAGCCATCAACATCACCTTGCTTTAACATCATGGTGCCAAGTACGACGTTATCGAGCAGTTGCTCTTGTGCTACCACGTCGGTTAGCCCTTTGTGCTTGCGCAGCTCAACCAAGGGGGCAATGTAATGTGCCTGTATATCTTGCGGTTGTTGTATGGTGACTGAATCAGGCAGTACCACGCCTTGCTGCTCTGCCACTCTTAAGATTTCTACTTTGTCCCCCAACAGTACGCAATTAGCAATACCGCGCTCGGCGCAAATTGCCGCCGCTTTTATCGTGCGAGGCTCGTCACCTTCAGGGAGCACAATGGTCTTGTTAGCGGCTTTGGCTAACTGGGTTAGTTTAAAGCGAAATGCAGGAGGCGATAAGCGTAAGGCTTTTGATGCGCCAGCGCTTAACGAGTTTATCCATTTGGGATCAATACAGCTGGCGGCGTGATCCATCACGCGGTTAATGCGTTGTTCATCGTCAACCGGCACTTCTAAGTTATAGAAGTGTAAATTCAGTGATGTTTGCCATGTGTTGTCATCGACCAACATCACAGGTAAGCCTGTTTCCATGGCTTGGGAGCACAATGCCATCACTCTTGGGTCGGGTTCATACCCACCGGTAAGCAAAATAGCCCCGATTTTGGTGCCGTTTTGTGCCGCTAAGCACGCCATTACAAACATGTCGTTTCTATCCCCTGAAATAACAAGCAATGCGCCGGGTTTTAATACCCACACCATATTGTGGATTTCCCGGGCACACAGGTTCACGCTGCGTAATCTGCGGTGTTTATAATCGCCTTCATTGAGTAACTTGGCATTCAAATGTTTTCTTAAGTCATCCACTCGGGGCGCGATTAATTCGAAACTCCAACTGATGCACCCAAGAAGGGCAAATGATTTATTAAAAATTGGCAAACTTTCAAGTCGCTGTATAATTTCAGCGGTTTCACTCTGGTCATGATTTTCGAGTAATTCGTTGCTTAAATGCCCACGGTCATCCAAAGGCGCATTGATTTTATTAAAGATACAGCCGAGCACTTTTTTGCTTCTGTGGCCGCCGTAATTATCCGCCACTATTTCTAACTTATCGTTAAGCTGGGTCATGCTGAGGTTGCCAGGCGAGCTCACTAACACAATTTTAGCATCCAGAGCGTTACAGATTTCCCGGTTCAGGCGCACCGCGTAAGGGTGACTTGGGGTCGACACTAACCCTTCGATGATACCAATGTCTTCGTCAGTATAGTGTGTTTCATATAGGGCGATGATTTCTTCTAGCAGGACGTCCATCTTGTCTTTACTTATCATGTCCTCAACATACGCTGATGTGAAAGGAGTAGCGGGTTTTGATGGGCCTAGCTGGGTGATAATCGTTGTCGATTTCTCTGGTTCATCGTCACCGTGACGAGGTTGTCCCATAGGCTTGAAAAAATTCACTTTTAAACCTTGCTGCTGCATGGCTCTGACCATACCCAATGAAACACTGGTGAGTCCGGCGCTACTACCAACAGGTATTAACATTATTCTACGTGCCATGGTGTCTCCTTAGGCTTTAAAGGCGCAGTGAATGGTGTCTTTGGCGATAACCCACTCTTCGTTAGTGGCGATAGCAAAAACAGACTTAGACGTTGCATCGCTAATGCGTCCTGAGCGACCAAAACGAGTTTCAGCGTTTAACGTTTCATCTAAGCTAAAGCCCATGTGGGCAAGCTGCGCTATGGTTTGCTGGCGAATATAACTGGAGTTTTCACCGATGCCGCCAGTAAACACTAGGGCATCTAAGGGGCCAACAAGCGCTATGTATGAGCCGATATATTTTACTAAGCGATGCACAAACATATCGAGGGCAAGTTTGGCGTTTTCGTTACCTAATGCTTGTTGCTCCTCTAACGTGCGACAGTCATTGCTTAACTGTGAAATGCCTTGAAGGCCTGACTGCTTATTCATAAGCGCACTGACCTGAGCGGCGCTGTAATCTAATGACTCAATTAGAAAGGTCGCCACACTGGGATCAATGTCACCGCATCGAGTACCCATCACTAGGCCCTCAAGTGGGGTGAAGCCCATGCTGGTATCTATCGCCTTACCTTGTTTTATCGCCGTGATGCTGCAGCCGTTACCAAGGTGCGCGGTGATCAGGTTACATTGGTCAATACCTTTATTCAGTAATCTAGCGGCCTCATGAGACACAAAGTGGTGGCTAGAACCATGAAAGCCGTATTTGCGAATACCGTGCTGCTCGTACAGGGCGTAGGGCAGGGCATAAAGATACGCGTGCTTGGGAAGTGTTTGAAAATAAGCAGTATCAAAAACCGCTACTTGAGGTAAATCTGGAAACGCATCTTGTGCACTTTCAATACCTGCCACATGGGCCAGATTATGCAACGGCGCCATTTTCGCTAAATCGCGAATCCCTTCTTTGACTAACGGATCAATTAAACACGATTGCTCAAAACGCTCCCCGCCATGTACCACCCGATGCCCAACCGCAATAATGCTTGATTGCAAGGCATCATGCTGCTTCAACACCCGGCCGATACTGGCCAGGGCCTCTTTGTGGTTGGTATTGTCACTAAGTTCGATAGCGGTTTTTTTCCCATCGAAGCTGTAGCGCAATTGGGCATTGTGTGCCCCGAGGTTTTCAGCAATTCCTTGTAAAGGAGCCGCGCCTGTTTCGGCATCAATAATGGCAAATTTAATCGAGGAGCTGCCGCAATTGAGCACAAGTACGTGTTGATTCATAAACGTTTTTATCCTTCGTGGATGAATGCTAAGGGAACAATAGTAGCTTGCCTAATGTGTTTTGGGTATGACTAGTTAGGCTTAATGGTTCGGTCTTTGATAGGGAACAAGAGAGAACAAGGTGATTGCGCGATTAATAAGCAATGGGCGCGCTATTCAAACGTAAAAAAACCAACATACTCGCAATAATGCGAAGTTTTCCCGTGCTATATCCTCGCGCATGCAAGGTGCAAAAAGACTTAGATTGTGGTTCGTTTTTCGACATCGTCAGGCTTTCTTCGATAGGGCTTTGTACTCGTAAAATAGTTAGTGCACTACTAAATATGACAGTTTTATGACTATCCCAAAATACCCGCATAATAGAATTAATTTGCCTGAAACGCCCGTTTTGAAGCTCTTTTGAAGATTTTAATCAAAAAAATATGATTAATTTTAATCTTTTCGTTTGCTCTTTATTGACGCGGTGTTGCAGCGAATTAAGTTTAGCTCTACGCATTTATCTGGCCTGTTTACAGTTTGTCAACGTTGAATTATCAAACCTATTACCCTAAAATTTATTTTTATTGAACGTTCAATTAACAAAAAGCCTTTACACAATATGCCTAAAGTTGGAATGCAACCTGTACGCCGTCAGCAACTAATCGACGCCACTATTGAGTCTGTGGCTGAGCTTGGTTTACGGGCTACCACCATTAATAGCATCAGTAAAAAGGCGGGTTTGTCCTCAGGCATTATTAGCCACTATTTTGGTGGCAAGCAGGGTCTTATCGAAGCGACCGTGCGTTATTTGTTATCTAACCTGAAACAAACGCTAATAGGTGGGTTAAAAGCTGATACCACCCCAGAGCAAAGGTTGATGTTAATTGTTGAAGCTAACTTCTCTCGGCTTCAGCAGCAAAGCAATGCAACCAAGACCTGGTTGAGTTTTTGGGCGCAGTCCATGCACGACATTGAATTGCATCGCTTGCAGAACGTAAACAGCAAAAGACTGTGCAGTAATTTAGCGTGTTCATTTAAACAGTTAATGAACACTGAAAACGCAAGATCTGCCGCTGAATTAAGTGCGGCAATGATAGACGGCTTGTGGTTAAGAGCGGTACTAAGCAAGTCTGACAAAGATGAATTTGAACACTGTGAGCGACTGGCAAAAGGCTACGTGCGCTCGCTTATCAAACAATATGGATCCTAACGTGACAACACCTGTTTACCAAAATTTTATACACGGCCAATTCCTCGCGAATCAATCTGGCGAGACGTTTGCTGTTAAAAACCCAGCTACCGACGAAGTAATTTATCACGTTGAAGTTGCGGATGATTCCATTCAACAAGCGGCAATCAGCAGTGCTAAAGAAGGCTTTGCACTTTGGTCAGCCATGACCGCCATTGAGCGTAGTCGAATATTATTGAAAGCCGTATCGTTATTACGTGAGCGTAATGACGCTCTGGCTAAAATTGAAGTGCTGGATACTGGCAAACCGTGGCAAGAGGCCGAGTGCGTTGATGTGCAAACTGGCGCAGATGTTATCGAATACTTTGCTGGGTTGGCACCCGCGCAAGTAGGCCAGCAACAATCGGTAGGTGATGATTTTTATTACACCCGCAAAGAGCCTCTTGGCATTTGTGCGGGTATTGGCGCATGGAACTACCCACTGCAAATAGCCTGTTGGAAGTCAGGCCCTGCGCTTGCCGCGGGTAACGCGCTTATTTTCAAACCGTCTGAAGAAACACCCTTAGGCGCAATTAAGCTAGCCGAGATTTTCTTCGAAGCGGGCGTACCCGCAGGCGTGTTCAATGTGGTGCAAGGCGCTGCAGAAGTAGGCCAATGGTTAACCCAAAGCCCAGACATCGAGAAGGTGTCGTTTACCGGTGAAGTAGGTACAGGCAAAAAAGTGGTTGCCAGTGCAGCTGGCTCACTAAAAGACGTGACCATGGAATTAGGCGGTAAATCCCCGTTACTCGTGTTTGAAGACGCCGATGTGTCACAAGCGGTAAGCGCAGCAATGATAGGCAACTTTTACACCCAAGGTGAGGTATGTACCAATTGCACCCGTGTTTATGTGCACAAATCAGTTTATCAGGCGTTTGTCGACGAGCTTAAAACCCGCACTGAACAGAATATTATTGCTGGTGATCCGCTTGATCCAAACGTTAATTTGGGTGCGTTGATTTCTAAAAATCACCAAGACTTAGTCATGGGGTATATCAGTAAAGGCATTGAAGAGGGCGCGACCGTATTAACAGGCGGATCAACGCTTAGCCCTGCGTCAGCACCAAATGGTTATTTTGTGGCACCGACGGTATTTACTGATTGCAATGATGATATGACCATAGTCAAAGAAGAAATCTTTGGCCCTGTGATGAGTGTGTTGGTGTTTGATGACGAAGCCGATGTGATTCGCCGGGCGAATGATACGCACCTAGGCTTGGCAGCCGCTGTGTTCACTCAAAATATTAAACGGGCGCACCGCGTTATTCATAAACTACAAGCTGGTATTTGCTGGATCAACAGTTACGGCAATTCACCTGCAGAAATGCCGGTAGGTGGCTATAAGCAGTCTGGTATCGGTCGCGAAAACGGCATCGAAACGCTTGATCATTACACCCAAACTAAATCCATTTACGTGGGCATGACCGACATAGAGAGCCCGTTTTAATGGCTGAGAAAACTTACGACTACATCATAGTGGGCGCAGGCTCTGCAGGGTGTGTGCTGGCAAATCGATTATCTGAAGATGCCAACAATCAAGTGTTGCTATTAGAAACCGGCGGCAGCGATAAAAACATCTTTATCAAGATGCCCACCGCGCTGTCTATTCCCATGAACACTGAAAAACTTGCTTGGCAGTTTCATACCGAAGCCGAACCTTATTTAGATAACCGAAAAATGCATTGCCCTCGGGGCAAGGTGTTAGGTGGTTCATCGTCTATTAATGGCATGGTGTACGTGCGCGGCCACGCCAAAGACTTTGACGAGTGGCAAGAGCACGGCGCACAGGGGTGGGATTACCAGTCTTGTTTACCTTACTTTCAAAAAGCGGAAACGTTTTATTTAGGTAAAGATGCATACCGTGGTGATAAAGGCCCTCTTGGCGTAAATAACGGCAATGAAATGGCGAATCCTCTTTATACCGCCTTTATCGAGGCAGGTAAGCAAGCGGGTTACGCGGCTACCGATGATTACAATGCAGCCCAGCAAGAGGGTTTCGGACCCATGCACATGACCGTAAAAGACGGTGTGCGTAGCTCTGCAAGCCGCGAATACCTTGACCCGGTCAAGTCACGTAAAAACTTAACCATAGTCACAGGTGCACTTGCTGAAAAAGTGCTACTTGACGGCAATAAAGCGGTCGGAGTTGAGTACAGCATAAACGGCAACAAAATGTCGGCTAAAGCATCAAACGAAGTGGTGTTAAGTGCAGGCTCCATTGGCTCACCACACCTATTACAACTTTCTGGTATCGGTGATAGCGACACACTCACCGCCGCGGGTGTTGAGGTGAAACATCATTTACCCGGGGTAGGGCAAAACCTGCAAGATCACTTGGAGTTTTACTTTCAATATAAGTGTAAGCAGCCCATCACGTTAAACGGCAAACTTGGCCTTATTTCAAAAGGTTTGATTGGCGCTCGCTGGCTATTTACCCGTAAAGGTTTAGGCGCGACCAATCACTTTGAGTCTTGTGCGTTTATTCGTTCAAAACCCGGCGTTGAGTGGCCAGATATTCAATACCACTTTTTACCAGCAGCCATGCGTTACGACGGGCGAAGCGCGTTTGCTGGGCACGGTTTTCAGGTACACGTGGGCCATAACAAACCGAAAAGTCGTGGAGCGGTCACGATCAAATCAGCTGACCCGACACAAGCGCCAAAAATTCAATTCAATTATTTGCAGCATCAAGATGATATCGAAGGCTTTCGTGCCTGCGTGCGCTTAACCCGTGAAATCATCGAGCAAAGCGCGTTTGATGATTACCGTGACGATGAAATTCAGCCGGGCAAACATATTCAAACAGACGAAGAAATTGACGCCTTTGTACGCCAAGCAACTGAGAGCGCATACCATCCTTCGTGTTCATGTCGTATGGGTGAAGACGCCATGGCCGTGGTGAACTCCAGCACTCAAGTGCATGGCATTCAGGGGCTTAGGGTGGTTGATTCGTCCATTTTTCCCACTGTGCCTAATGGCAACTTGAACGCACCCACCATTATGGTAGCCGAAAAAGCCGCAGACATGATTTTGGGTAGGCCTGCGCTGAGCCAAGCACCGGTAGATGTTGCGATTTCAAGCAATTGGCAAACTGTGCAGCGAAACGCAACTATTTAATCTGGCCACCTGAAGCCCAGCAAAAGTAGAATTTTTGCTGGGTAATGCGAGTCAAAAGTAACAGGAAGAAAGATGAAGTTTTATCGCTTATTTTGGGGAGGCACAAATGACCTTATGGCTTAATGCTGGGATCATTTTCACCCTATTGGCCATTGTGGTTATTTTGCTCAAGTGGGGAAATGTCGTTTGTGTCGGTGTTACACCGGTCAGACTTTTTACCTTTATTGCTATTCTATTTACCTCAGGCCTAGACGTTGGCTTGATCATGTTCCCGCTGACTGAGTTTGGCGGTTATGCAAACCTCAAGGCCAACCCCGAATACGCCTTTACCAACCCAATGGCGATTGAGTTTGGTTATTGGGGCTTTCTGATTTGGGGATTTTACTTCGTTACCTGTTTTTACTTCTGCGTTGTTGAGCCCAAAGTTAAGTTTTTTGAAATCCCCGTGGTCAAACTGATTAACAATGTGGTGATCATTGGCACCTGTGCCTTCACCGCGTTTTTGTTGTTATCTAATTTGCCTTGGTACTTACCGGCGATTGGTGATGGCGAATCGATTATCCCTACCTTCTATTTCATCGTTTTTGCCGCTATTTGTTTTGCTGTGTACTCCAGTACTGACATCAAATATGTACGTTTACTGAGTATTTCCACCACTTGGTTATTTATTGCCTTAATTGCTCTTATGTGGGCCGGCGCATTTTTAGGCAGCGACAGCCAAATAGCTGCGTTTACTCATAACCTGGAAATGATCGGTAGTTACTTCGGTAACCTAGAAGATTTTGTATTGCCCCTGAACAAATACCACGAATTTTACTTATTTTGGTGGTTCGCATGGAGCATCATGATCGGACAGTTTACCTCGCGTTTTGTAGGTGGATTAAAAACCTATCAAGTGCTGGGGGCTATGTTGATATTCCCGTCCATTCCCATCGCGGTGTGGTTTAGCGTTATCTACCAATATCACGAAGCAGGCATTCCCACTGCAGGTCTGAAGAATTTTGCCATGGCTTTTGTGGGCGTTGTATTCGTGATCAATTCACTTGATTCGCTGATCCGTTTGTACACCGATAACTTAAACCTCACCGTTAAGCGCTTGGGGAAATTTGGCTACATCGCACTAAATGTAGTCACGCTATCGTTGTTGACCTTGCTGTTTAAATTAGAGTTTTTACAAATTCAATGGGTTGGGGCGCTCGTGATTGGTTTGTTCTTTAGCTGTGCGATTTTCATCGCTTATAGCAAGCCCAAAACAGTTAAGAATATCGATAGCTCACCAAAAGATAACGAGATTGATTTTAGCAAAATAGATTCAGCAGATTAGAAGTTTGAAATATTAGAAGTCACGAATTACTAACTAAGGAATTTACCATTAATACACACAATAAAAACATCACACACAAAACAGGACTTTTTATGAATACTTATGTGCCAAAGAAGCAAAGCCTTATCGCTTTGTCTGTGCTTTCAGCCATGTCGATGACGTCGTTGCCAGCCTTTGCTCAAGAAGCAGACACAGCAGCTAACGCTAAAAAACAACAAGAAGACGTTGAGTCTATCGTTGTAACGGGCCGCAATGTGTCTTACGCCAACAGTGCCGCTTCTGAAGAAATGAAAAAGCAGCAAACTCCTATGACAAGCGTATTGGCCTTAGTTGATAACTTGCCAGGCGTATTGGTGACTGAGGGGGACCCGTTTGGCTCTGATGAATGGTCTACCAGTATCTCAATTCGTGGTTTTCAGTTGAACCTAGAATCTCAGCAAATCGGTATGACGGTTGATGGCATATCAAATGGTAACTCTAATTATGGCGGTGGTACTAAAGCCAGCCGTTATATTGATACCGAAAATTTGCGTGGTGTAGAAGTATCCCAAGGTACTGCTGACATCAGCTCGCGTTCAAACGAGGCGCTGGGCGGTACAATGGATTTTACCACCATTCTACCGGCTCTAGATGAAACGCTAACGGTTAGCACAACCCTTGCTGAACACAACGCTAGAAAATTCTATGTACGTTACGATACCGGCGAAATAGCTCAAGACACATTTGCGTGGATGTCCCTATCAAGTCAGCAAAACGATGACTACATGGACGGTTCAATCACCAACAAACGCGATCACGCTGAAGGTAAAATTATCAGCACCATTGGTGAAGTGGATTTAACCGCTTATGTTAGTTACGACGATGCAGAAGAGTATACCTATCAACGCGTTTACGGTTTAGCTCAGTATGCACAAAACTCAGAATGGGATGGCCTGACTGAAGATTGGTCTGGCGTGCCATACCAAGACCAAGTGTTCCGTGAAGGTTGGGTGACAGAGCGTGAGAACTTCTTTACCTATCTAAAAGCAGACTTCGCCGTGGGTGAAGTTGATTTTAGTACCAACGTTTACTACCACGAAAACGAAGGTGCAGGGAAGTGGATCCCATATTACATTGCTGATGTAACGGATGACGGCGTAGGTAATCCAAATTCTGAGCTTGATTCGTCCACTACTGCCTATGGCGGCGCATCACAGGGTTTGATTTATTTTACTAATCGCGCTGGCGAAACGTTATCGCCAATCGCTGGCTGTGAAAGCTCAATCGGCTTCCCATATGGCGGTGGCGGTGCAGAAATTGACCCGGGTTGTTACGAGCAAGGCGCGATTCCAGTAAGCTCAAACCGTCACACCCATTATGATAAAAAGCGTATTGGGGTAAACGGTGACTTTACGTGGCATACCAGTATTTCTGATATGGACAACGTATTACGCGGTGGTTTCTGGTACGAAGATTACCAACGTGACGAGTATCGCGATTGGCATAAAACGATCGATGCAGCGACAAGCGCGCGTTATGACAACACCCCTTATTGGGTGCAATATGACCGTGAATTCCCAGTTGAAACCTTGATGTATTACATTGAAGACGAACTTGATGCTGGTTTTGCTAAATTCCGCTTAGGTGCAAAGCAGTTCAATGTTGACGTTTCCAAAGATGATCAGTTTGTACCAGAGAACGATTTAGATGTGTCATCTGACTCAGACGTACTTATTTCAGCCGGTTTTGTTGCGCCATTACCGTTAAATGGCCTAGAAGTATTCGGTGGTTATGCTGAGAACTTTGCAGCGGTAAAAGATGCAGTACTAGAGCGTGATGACGCTGATGTGAGCACAGTTGAGCCTGAAACGGCTGATAACATTGATTTTGGTTTACGTTATTCAACACCTGGCTTTAACGCCAGTTTGACCTATTACAACATCAAGTTTGAAAACCGTATCACCTTCATCAGTAACGAAGACGTTAATGGTATCGACTTCTTAGAATCTGCTGCTGGTGGCTTTCTGAATGACGGCGGTATTGAATCTGACGGTATCGAAGCATCAATCGATTATAAGATTAATGAGAACTTCGGTGTGTATATTTCATATACCAAGAATGAATCGACTTACACTGATGATGACCAAGATATCCGTGGTAAAACCGTTATCGGCAGCCCTGAAGATATGGCCGTTATTAGCTTCGATTATACTAAAAACGACTTTTACGCAGGTTTCAGCACGAAATACGTAGGTGAGCGTTTCTTAGACCAAGCCAACACTCAAGAAGTAGATTCTTACGTAGTAAGCGATTTGTATGTGGGTAAAACCGCTTATGATATTGGTGGCAGCATCGATAGCGTAGAGCTTAGCTTTACTGTAAACAACGTATTTGACGAAGAGTATCTTGGCTCAATTGCGCCAAATGCGGGTTGGATTGGTGCACCACGTATCGCATCATTTAACGTTAGATTCGTAATGTAAAATTACTGACCTTACGAGGCCACATTCAGACTCTCTGTTTGTGGCCTTTTTTGTACTTGTACTTGCGTTTGTCGGCGCGACTGCTTGCGGAAACGGTCATTTTGTTTTTACGCGCGCTGGAAAAACTGACATAAAACGCGTTTATATTTTTATTTCGCGCAGATGTGATAAACCTAATTTAATCAGAACAGGCAGAGCGCTAAGCCTGCTACAGGTCGATAACCATGAAATTCTTTTCTCGCTATTCTTTATTTGCCAGTCTCGGGATCCTATTGACAGGCCTTACCGTGTCATTTTCAAGCTATGCCACTGTGAGTATCATAAAAGGCAAAACCATCATTCCCCATGGCAACGCGACGTCCGACAGCGACATCACTATTAAAAATGACAAATTAGCGTTCTCATTAGCCATGGGCTCTGCACCGCCTTGGGGTGTAGCGCGTGGTTGTATTGTTGATATTGCAAACGTTGAAGCCGATGGTGTGCTGAGCCTTGACCGTGTAGCTTTTGCAGATTTCATACCGAATGATTGGTCCAGCTGGCCCAACACTTATCAAACCCTCGATGTAATAAAAGACAGCTCTGATGAAGCCATCGTTAACATTACCCGAGATTTTGGGCAGGTTGAAATAAGCACTACATATAGCTTGGTCTCAGGCTCTGACATCATCCATGTACAAACCACTATGACCAATCAAGGTGAAGCGATCCCTGATATGCGTTCAGGGTTTACCTTGTGGCCGGATGGGGGATACAAGTTTGCGGTGCCTGAACATAAATCAATTGATACAAAAGGACAGGCTGAGAACTTTATAACCGATCGTTTTGTAGGTTACGGCGCTGATTGGGCTGTGGCGCTGCACGCGCCATACATGACTGAAACAGCAAACCAATCACGAGATTTATACACCCAACATAATTTGCAAAAAGGTCAAACTGTGACGTTCACAGGTGATTACCAAGTACTGGCCAGTGGCAATTTAGCCCCTGTGGTGCGTGCTGAAATCGAGCGTAAAAATGTTAAAGCAGGTACGCTAAAGGGCGAAGTGCAAACCCAAAGCGGAAGCACGCTCACACAACCTGCCATTATAGTGACCAAAGACGATGTGCCTTATATGTGGGGGCTAGGTCAAAATGGCCAGTATCAATTTGATTTACCGGTAGGGCAATACCAAGTCTATGCCACAGGTAAAGGCTATTCTGCGAGCAAAATTCATGATATTGAAATAACTGAGAAGAAAACTCAAACATTGTCTTTTAGCGACCTTCTAGCGCCGGGCGAGGTTAATATTCAGGTAATAGATACAAACACAAAAGCGCCTCTTGATGGAAAAATTAAGATTGAAAAAGGCAATCAACCACTGATTGAATTTTTAGGTGCGCGCACGTTTTTCACTGAACTTGATAATAAAGGCCAAGCGACATTTCCACTGGCGCCGGGTGACTATCAACTGAATATCTCTGCCGGTAGTGGTTTTAATGCAAAGCCTGTACTAATTGACACCACAGTCAAAGCTAATAAAACCACGGATATTGCCAGTGCTATCACCATTAGCACGTATCCTACACAGCATGGTTGGTATGCAGGGGACTTACACCATCATGCTAACGTACTCGAAGGCTCGACTTCCCCTGAGTATTTGGTGCGCTCGCAATTAGCTGCGGGATTAAACGTGTTGTTTGTGAGTGATCACGATTCGACCAAGAACAATGCTGAAATCCAAATGTTGGCAGATAAGCGAGGTGTGCCTTTTGTTCCGTCAATTGAGGTTTCACCGTCGTGGGGGCATTTTAATGCATTCCCGATTGATAGCGGGGCACAGTTATCGGTCGATCCAGGTGTGGATGATATTCATACCCTGATCAAAGATATGCGCCGCATGGGGGCGACGATAATTGCATCAAACCACCCATATATTCCCTATGGATATTTGAGCAGTTTAGATAAAAATACCGCCCCAGGTGGCTTTAACCCGAGCATTGACGTATTTGAGTTAAACGCCGTAGTAGATAACCAGCCCACTATTGAAAAAGCGCATCAGCTCTGGTCAAAGGGGCTACCTTACTACTATACCGCAGGGTCAGACACCCACGATGTATGGAATCAAACCAGCGGCTTAAATCGCATGTTTGTTTACACGGGGAGCAAACCCAGCGCCAAGGCTTTCGCACAAGCCATGAAGAATGGCCGCTCTTATGTGTCATTCGGCCCGATCATTTACCCGCAAAATATAATGTTTGGTGACACGGTTAAACTGGCTCAAGCACAACCGCAATCGTTCACTGTGGATTTGGTTGCCGTTAACGGTCTCAAATCAGTACAGCTAATTGGTGCAGCAACAAAGACCAAAGGCGAGGTTAAAAACCAGAATGCAAGCATAGACATTAGCGGCGGAGTTAACAGTAAGGTGTTAAGGCAACAGGCACTCAGTGGTGATAGTGCGTCGATTACCTTTAACCTGCCTAAGGTATCGGGCTGGGCCGCTTTAGTGGTCGAAGATATGCAAGGCCATAAAGCCTATTCGAACCCGATCTGGTTAAAAGAAGTAGAGAAAAGCCAGTTTTGAAGTTCGCGCTACTAGGCCCCCACTTTACCTAAGTGGGGGAGATAAGTAGCATTTAGCCTAGGGTTGTTCTTTCCTTTCGCCTATCGCTTTATCGTTCCCTTTGCAGATGGTGTCGTAACCGTCTCGGTAGTAGCGTAAATCTACGCAGGCTTCTTCGTAGCGCTTTTTAGCCGTGATGGCTTGTTGCGGGTATTGTTTGTTATTCATAGTTTTTCGCCATTCATTGCATTGTTGCTTTTGGCGTTTTACTTCGAGAATATCTTCACAGGGTTTCTGTTTATTGGCGCAGCCTGAAAGGCCGAGAACGAGTATTGTGCTGGCAACTAGTATTATTCTTTTCATGCTACCTCTACGTATTTCCCGAGATCACTTTTAAGTGATTCAAATTTTTGTTGGTGTGACTCAAGCATAACCATATTTTTCAAATGCCGATACATCTGTTTTAAGGCGTTGATTGCTCGAGTTTCAGGCTTCTTCATTTGCGCGATTAGCTTCAGGTTGCATTGCAAAATATTCAGGGCCACACCTGTATTAACCGGGGCAACTTTTTGAGCTTGAGTAAAAGCATTGTGGGCCTCTTGATATCGCCCGCAGTTGTAATGCTCTACGCCTTGTTTATTAAAATTTAGATAATTTCGTCTACGCTGGGCAGATTGCTCAACACTGCTCTTCAACGCATACAAGGTACCTTCATCTAGCTGTTTACCACTTTTTGCCAGTGTTTTACTCAACCGTTCAGCATCGTCATATTCGCCTAAATCCAGCATGACTTTTATAGAATCAGGAGCAAACGCGCTGGGGTATTTTTCAAAACGCACTGCAATTTGCTGCTGACATTCGCTCAAGGTACGTTTTGCTTCGAGTAATCGCCCATCTAAGTAGTTGATCCGCGCAGTGAGAATATTTTCGTAAATACTGTAATCAAAATCTTCTTCAATTCTGGCTAACGCATCGTCGTGACGGTAGCGGGCAATCGCCGTCATCATTTCGTGCTGGTATCTGCTACGCAGATGTTTATCATCGCAGTGTTCTGCGGCATCTAAAATACTTCGGAAATACGTGCAAAGATGAGAGATATCTCTGTGAATCGATTTTTTGGACAGCTCCCACACATCCAAACTCCGCAGCTTAACCATTTCATAATGCTGATTCTGCCGGGCGATTTTGCAGGCAGCCAGTTGTCGCTCCACTGAGTAAGGGGCAATCTCAATTGCCCGTTCGATGGCGACTAAAGCGCTAGCGTAGTCATGTTGCAACAAGTAGCACTGGGCCAAAATATCTTGAGCTTCAAAAAGCATGGGATTACGCAAGGAGACATCGTGCGCCAGAGCAATAGCGGCATCGTAATTGGTGAGGTACATATCTGTTTTTGCCAGCGCAATGCTCACCCAAGGCTGAGGTTTTTGCGCTAACAGCGGCGTCAACATATGTTTCGCCTGAGAATATTCCCCCGCTTTCCAGTAAAGCTCAGCCAATAGGCGGCAACATGTTTTAGCGTAGCGAGTGCCAGACATTATCAGCTTGCGGCAGGCCGCTATGGCATCGGGCGTGTTATTTTTCTGCATGGCCTCATAAACCGAGCGCAGCACAACACGCTTATGGTAGGCCTTTGACAGGCGCAGATTTAACTGGGCCTGAGAAAAGGGTTTAATTAAATAGTCGTCAGGTTGGTGCTCTACGCTGCTAAACACTACCGGACGGTCAGAGTCTGCGCTGACCACTGCAAAGACTGTTTCTGGTTTGACCAGATTTTTTTGTCTAGCCTCTTCTAAAAACTGATATCCATTCTTTTTACCCGCACCTAAATGCAGATCACAAATAATAAAATCGAATTTCTCTTTTTTACATGCAGCTAGCGCCGAATCGGCGTTTTGAACTGCCACGACAGACTGCGCCCCCATGTTATTAACCACACCGCGTAGCAGTGTGAGAAAGGGGCGTTGGTCGTCCACAATCAATACACGTTTGTCAGAATAATTCATGATCTATCTACCTTTAGTGTCCGTTACATAAGGTGCTTGGAAGTTGCCGCTCATTGATTTTTACCAAATTAAACCGAGAGGGTAAATATTTAACCTTTGCCTGAGTGTATAAAATACAGGTAACTAGCCACTATTTGGTTATGTGTTCTTATCCGTAAGTATAAGTTTGTAAGCAAACAACTGAATTTAGCACCGCGTTCAATAGCGGCTAAAACCAGAAATGTGGTAGGCTAACTAAGTCATTAAAAACGCATTATGTTATTTAATAATCACGATAATCACGATAATCTCGTTGGAAAAATCCAATGATAAGAGAAGCTTAGGTGTTTGATTTTTGTATAGTGGGCGGCGGAATGGTCGGCGCAGCAACGGCATTGGGGTTAGCGCAAAAGGGATTTTCTGTGGCGTTGATTGAAACCAATATGCCAAAACCGTTTGAGGCGACTGACGAGCCTGATATGCGCGTGTCAGCCATCAGTGTCACCTCACAATCATTACTCTCGTCTTTAGGAGCGTGGCAACACATTGAAAACATGCGTACGTGCACTTATCGGCGTTTGTCTGTGTGGGAGAACTCATCAGCACGCACTGATTTTGATAGCGCTGATATTCAAGCAGAGCGTCTTGGCTACATAATTGAAAATCGTATTTTACAGCTCGGCCTGCATGCAGCGTTGTCCCAGTGCGAAAATGTGACTTGGTTTACTCAAAGTGAGATCACCAAGCTAGTCACCCATGGGATCCCCGAAGTGCATTTTGCTGACGAGAGTCAGTTGACTTGCCAATGGTTAATTGGGGCTGATGGTTTGCATTCTCGCGTGCGAGCGTCAGCGAATATTGGAACTCAAGGGTGGCAGTATCGCCAGCAAGCCTTTGCTATTCAAATTATCACCCATGCTGCCCAGCAAGACATAACCTGGCAACAGTTCATACCAACTGGACCTGTAGCTTTTTTGCCCATGTATGGGCAGTTTGCGTCATTGGTGTGGTACAACACCAGTGACAACATCAATCGTTTAAAAGCATTATCGAAAACTGCACTTAAGCAGGAAATTAAAAAAGCGTTTCCGGATGAGTTAGTGGATTTTGATGTTTTGAAAACAGCCCATTTCCCTCTGATGCGAATGCACGCGAATCAGTACGTTAAGCACCAAGTTGTGCTGGTGGGGGATGCAGCTCATGCGATTAATCCCTTGGCTGGTCAAGGCGTTAACCTTGGTTTCAAAGATGTGGCTGCGTTACTTAATTGCATCGATGGGGATGTACCCACAGCGGAAAATATCGCGGCGTATGAAGCCAATAGGCGCAATGATAATTTACTCATGATGAGTGCAATGGATGCAATATACAGCACATTTAAACAGCGCAACCCGTTAGTCAAGGCAGCGCGTAATATCGCTTTGAAACTGGCTAACAATGGCGGCGTAATTAAACAGCAAGTCATGAAATACGCCATGGGGTTACATTAAGCTGGCACATTGCTTTTCATCAGAAAAAAACTGAACACCATTTTAGGAGTATAATAATGATAAAACGTCTACTGATACCCTTCGCGCTGAGCGCGTTAGTGAGTGCTTGTTCTACTTCCCATGACCAAGATGCCAGCGCTTTACAAGCGCCGAATGCACAGCAAGCACAAAACGTAGTTAACACCCAACGTAATCAAGGGCAGCTGCAAACCTTGGTGGAGCAGTACACTAAGCTATTTTTGCGTTATGAGCCGCTACTATCCACCGCAATAGGTGTTCCAGAATCCTTAGCGGGAGCCGGGTACAATAAACGTTTTACTGATTTCTCTGCTATGGGCATGCGCAAACTGCAAGATGACATGAATACGGCAGCTATGGCAGTGGCGAAAGTTGATAACGACGGTTTCTCACAAGATGAAAAACGACATCAACAAATAGTGACTGACATTTTACGCTATTACGCAGGTTTCTCTGAATTTCACGGCGGTTACATAGACACATGGGCCGGGCATTTACCCTATATCATTAACCAGCTTTCAGGGCCGTTAATCGATGTTCCTAAAGTGATGCAAGTGCAACAGCCTGTGTCGAATGTTGAAGAAGCACAAGATTATATCGCACGATTACAGCACTTTGATTTCCTCGTTGCGGGTGTGCTAGAAAAATACAAAACGGACAAATTAAACGGTGTGCAATTACCGACAAAGCTCTATCCAAAAACCCTAGCGTATTTTGAGAACTTTTTAGCCAGCCCAGTTTCTGAGCATGCCTTATTAACATCGTTTACCAAGAAACTTGAACAAACTTCCCTAAGCCAAGATGAACAAACCGCGCTTATTAAACAAGCACAAGAGGCATTAACCAATGTGGTTTATCCTGCTTATCAAACCGTGAAAGACACCTTATTGGCGACCCAAGCGCATGCACCACAAGGCGACGGTATTTGGGCGCAGCCTAACGGCGATGCGATGTATTTGCACGAGGTGCGGTATTTAGGCGATTCAAGCATCACACCGGATGATATTCACCAATTAGGGTTAGATGAAGTCGCGCGGATCAGCACTGAAATGGATACGATCCTGCGTGCCCAAGGCTACGATGAGGGCTCAGTGGGCGAGCGTATGGTATTGCTGGCTGAGCAACCTGAATTTTTGTATCAAGACAGTGACGAGGGGCGTGCGCAGCTATTAAACGATCTTAACGGACAAATAGCCGAAATAATGGCTAAAACCGATATGTATTATGGCGCCTTGCCGACACAGAAGGTTGAGGTTAAACGTATTCCTAAAGTCACCGAAGCAGGTGAAGCCGGCGGCTATTATTCCCAGCCATCATTAGATGGTGAGCGTCCAGGAATTTTTTGGATTAACCTGCGAGACATGTCAGCTGTACCCAGCTTCTCTCTAAAAACCCTTACCTACCATGAAGCCGTACCTGGGCATCATTTTCAGATTGCCCTTAACATGGCACAGCAAGATATAGGTCTACTTAGGCAAAACGCGCCTTTTAATGCCTATGTGGAAGGTTGGGCGCTTTATTCTGAGCTAGTCGCCAAAGAAATGGGCATGTATGAAGAAGATCCCTTTGGTGATTTAGGGCGCTTACAAGCTGAGTTATATCGTGCGGTGCGCTTAGTCGTGGATACCGGGTTGCACCGTAAAAAGTGGACGCGTGAACAAGCAATTGAATACTTCCATGAAACCACAGGCACGGGCATGACGGATGTGATCGCAGAAGTCGAGCGCTATATGGCGCTACCGGGCCAAGCCCTTGGTTACAAACTTGGCATGCTGCAGTTTGTTGAGTTACGCCACATGGCTGAGCGAGAGCTGGGCAGTGAATTCGATTTGAAACGTTTTCATGACCTATTGCTTTTACCCGGCGCCCGCCCCATGTCAGTGGTAAGAAGTGATGTTAAACGCTGGATTGCCAGTAACGGTGCGGGTTAACCGGCTTGATATAAAGGCCAGTACGAATGAAAGTTAATAACGAGGAAGCTTGATAAGCCCATCGATCGCTTTTGACTGCATGAGGAGAAGCATGAATTGACAGTTTTAATTATTTTGGGCGTGTTGTTTATCGCCCTGTTAGTTGTTGTACCCTTGCTTGAGCGTTCAAGCTTTAGAATATCCAACGAGCAAATGTCAAAAATGAGCCGTTGGATATTGCCATTATTAGTTGTGATGGTCGTTATCCAGCTCATAATGCACTTTACCTCTAACTGATTTACTTTATACCAATTACCGGAACACTAAACGGGAAAATTATGGCACCGAAAATACTCTTTTTAGCGGGCAGTGCCCGTAAAGATTCACTCAATAAAAAATTGGCTAAGGTCGCTTATGAATTGGCGTTAGAGCAGGGCGCGGATGCAACATTTATCGACTTAAGAGACTTTCCCATGCCGATTTATGACGGAGACGATGAAGCCACCGATGGGTTACCTGAAAATGCAATTAAACTGAAACAACTGTTTATTGAGCATTCAGGGGTGTTTATTGCGTCACCTGAATACAACAGCTCGTTTTCTGCATTGCTTAAAAACAGCATTGATTGGATCTCACGCCCCCATGTTGAGAAAGAACGGCCGTTATCAGCCTTCAGCGACAAGGTTGCCGCACTTGCGTCTACATCCCCAGGCGCGCTTGGAGGGCTGCGTGGTTTAGTACCGCTCCGCATGCTACTTGGCAATATTCAGGTGATGGTGATCCCTGAGCAATTGGCCATTGGTGGCGGAATGACAGCGTTCGATGATCAAGGAAAGCTCACAGATGAAAAGCAGCAACGTGCCTTAGGGTTAATCGTTGCTAGATTAATTTCCGAGACATCGAATTAGTTTTCTAAACACGCCAGAACAGTAAATGGGATAGTGAAAAGCCGCTGGATATTGCGTCTCAGCGGCTTTTAAATGGTAGTTTACTTTAGAAGGAGACAAGCAAATAAGTCGCCTTGGAAGTGAGTAAGTTTACTCGCTCTTGTCCCAAATACCCTTTTCGCTCTCACCTTGAATTTCGCAATCCCCGGTACGATATTCCATGTTTTTACCATTTTTGTGTTTTTCAAAATAGTCTTTACTAATGGCGACTATGGTTGGGGTTAGCATCACGATAGCAATAATGTTAATCACCGTCATCAAGCCCAGTGCCATATCCGCAGCAGCCCAAACCTCTGGTAACGCGGCCATAGAGCCCCACAAAATCATCGCCAAATAACCTGTGGTGTAACACGCTCTGCCAAGTTTGTTATCAAGCTTAAACATATGCAGGTTACTTTCTCCGTAGGCGTAGTTGGCTACCACAGAGGTAAAAGCAAACAAGCTGATGGCGGCTGCAACAAACTCTGTTCCGCCACCGCCTAAATGGCTGCTCATGGCATTTTGGGTTAAGCGGATACCTTCCATCTGATCGCTTGATGAACCACCCGCAAGCAATATTACAAACGCGGTACAGGTACACAAAATCATGGTGTCGATAAACACCCCAAGCATTTGCACATAACCTTGGGAAACAGGATGATTCGGGTTAGGTGTGGCACTCGCGGCGGCATGAGGCACACTACCTGAGCCCGCTTCGTTCGAATAAAGCCCCCGCTGTACACCATTTTTAAAGGCAGCGCCTAATGCACCCGCACCAGCTTCTTGCAAGCCAAAGGCTGATTTGATGATGTCCATGAGCATCCCAGGAAGCATATCGATATTCATAATGGTCACGAATAAGGTTACCGCTACGTAGCCCACTGCCATAAAAGGAACAACCCACTCCGCAAATCGGGCAATTGCACGAAGCCCGCCCACTACGATAAGTGCCGCTAGAGCGATGATCACTAAGCCTGAGTGCAGGGTAGGGATATCATAAGCGAAATTCAGCGCATCAGTAATGGTGTTGGCTTGCACGGCGCTGAAGATAAAGCCGTAACCAAGAAACAAAAAGAGTGCAAAGGTGATTGCCAACCAGCGTTTGTTTAATCCTTGCTGAATATAATAAGCGGGCCCACCACGATACTCGCCGTTATCATCACGTACTTTATAGAGTTGGCCTAAAACACTTTCAGCAAAGCCAGTTGCCATACCAAGTAAAGCAATCACCCACATCCAAAAGACAGCGCCAGCTCCGCCTAGCGAAATCGCTACCGCGACACCGGCTAAGTTACCTGTGCCTACTCGCGCTGATAAACTGGTACACAGCGCTTGAAAAGAACTGATCCCCGCTTTATCACTTTTGTTACTGCCTTTCATGACACCGAACATGTGAGTGAAATGACGTAACTGAATAAAGTTTAGTTTGAAGGTAAACCAAACACCGGCAATGATAAGCAGATAAATCAATACCTGACCATCACCCCATAATATATTGTTGATAAAACTGACAAGTTCAGAAATCAAAAGACGTTCCGTAATTTTTAATTATATGATGATTGGAATAAAGTGTGCCGCGTAAAGCTGGGTGTGTCTAGGTTCAAACGGGAAAAGGGGAGTAAAAAGGGAAGGAAAAAGGGTGGAAAAGCGTAATTATAGAAAATTTAGCGCCATAACGAAAAAAGCCAGACTAATGTCTGGCTTTTTAAGCATATACTGGTGATATTCATCACTAAATATGGCTGGGATAGCTGGATTCGAACCAACGAATGACGGGATCAAAACCCGTTGCCTTACCACTTGGCGATATCCCAAACATGGTGCGGAAGGAGAGACTCGAACTCTCACGCCGTGAAGCACTGGAACCTAAATCCAGCGTGTCTACCAATTCCACCACTCCCGCACATTTTCTTTCCTGCTTCTCTATGCGAAATAGAGTAAAACAGGAAATGGTGGCTACAGCGGGATTCGAACCTGCGACCCCATCATTATGAGTGATGTGCTCTAACCAACTGAGCTATGTAGCCATTCCTTCTCTCCCTCTCAGAAGAGGCGCGTATTATGCTGATTAGGCTTTTAGTCGTCAACCGTTTTTTTAAGGCAAAATGTTTGTTTGCTCGCATAATAAACAGCTGGTGTGAATTTAATCTAATTGTGAGTAAAAAATTAACAAAATAAGCCCGTTTTTGTCATTCCTCAGGTTAAATAGATTTGTTTTACTAGAAGTTGACTCGCTAAAACCAAACCATTTTTTGTATTAATCCCATCTTTTTGAGGAAACTGAACAAAATTTTCATCGGTCTCAATTGTCTCGGCTGATTGAAGGCACATACATCGCATTAAATACAAAGGTGATGTCAGAATTAATGGTTAACATACAAAGAACTTGTGGTGCTCTTTCAAGTTAACGCAATACAGAGTAATTCATTTTGAAACTTGCCCAGAGGGAATTTAACTGCGGGGCTTGTTGTGTTCACGGTATTTGAATGGCAGCAACAGGGCAGTACACAGACGGCTTATTCAAAATTCGCTGAACGAATGCTCAGATCGCAATTATTTATCTGAATTGGTATCAAACAACGCAGCAATGAGGATTGCAGCTGGAACGAATGTCAGCGAAGCTGCTATGGAAGTGTGTTACGTAAGTTCATCTCAGTTCAGTCGAGAATTCAAACGCATTTACGGTTAAACACCGAAACATTGGGGCTCCACAAGGAATTGCTAACGGTTTGATTTTTATCCGCTAAGCTTCACAGGCTCATCAACACCTATGTTAGCTCAACTTCCTTAGGCTGTTGAGCGATATTAGCGGACGGCTTTAATGCCAATAGTAAAAAAGTAAAAACCGTTTTCATCAAAGTTATCGTTCGATTCGCGCCACAGCCATAATCCAAACTCAGGAATTTCATAGGTGTAACCGTCATCATGTGTCACTGGCGTGCACCCCGTAAGTGCTTCGACCTTAGCTAGTGCACTTTTCACCGGTAGGCTCAGAATAGGTTCGCCTAATAAGGTGATCTCGTATAGTTCACTATACGCAAGTTCAATTGATTCAACTGCCGCTGGATCACCTTCGTAAGATACATGCAGATCGTTACGGTAGAAAGCATCTGTTGCTAGTTCGCGCTCAGGATACTTGTCGATGGATTTGAAAGGCTGATTTAACGTTTTTAGTACTTGCTCTCTGGGGGCATTCAAAGGGATTTGTGTGGTGCCAATAGATGGCTGTATATCAAAGATAGGTTTCATTCGGTTTCTATTTTTAGTTATTTTTTAGCTAATAGTGTGTGATATGCGTGTAGGAAATTCTCTGTTGGTGAGCATTAGGAGCCTAAATGCAGAATAGAATACTTGATGTTGCCACCTTAGCGCCACCAACATTTGTCATTACCAAAATGATTCACAGACCGCGACAAAAATACACTACAAAAGCTAACAACGCTATTTTATATTGGATTGTGGGAAGGCCCTTAAGCGGACTTGTTCTAGTTTGTGCGTGATCAGGGAAACATCTGGATTATTGAGAAACTCTGACATGAGTTGCATGCCATCGACTGACATACTTTTTGTGGTGTCACGATCATAGAATTGGGTAATATCGTGGTTATCAGCGAAGATATACGGCTCTTGGTTTGAATGGTAATTGTTGGTTCGCGTTGCTTGCAGATGCGGGGACAGATAGCCCAAATTTTTACTGAGGCTTTCCTGGATATCCGAGCGCCCAATAAAGGACAGAAACAATTTCGCAGCCGGTTTGTTTTGCGCATTTTTTGGGATCATAAACACCTCAATTGGCGTTTCTTCGAATAACGGAATTTTGCTGTCTATTTGTGGAAAACGGAAAAAACCAATATCGTCACGAAATTGCTCAACAAATTGTTGCTCCACAAAACTACCCAATAACGTCATACCTGCCAGATCTCTATATACATAAGGCATAGCATCCTGCCAATTTTTTGCTTGGCTACCCGATAAAAGATAGCCTAAATCGATAAGTTGCTTTAAAGCGCTAAAAACCGATTTTACCCTTGGCTCGGTGTAGTTTATTTTCCCAGCCATTAATTGTTGATGAAAGGCGAGGCCATTGATACGTAAGTTCAGATAGTCGAACCATGCCGCTACAGGCCAGTTTTGTTTTCCGCCGACCACAATGGGCGTAATGCCATTTGATTTTAACGTTGCACAAACAACCAGAAATTCGTTCCAGGTTTTAGGCGGCGTTAGCGCCATGCGAGAGAAGAGTGATTTTTTGTAATAGATACTCCATTGATAAAAAGCGAAAGGTACTGCATATAAACTGTCTCCTTGTTGCACTGTTCTCGTTATCCTTTGAGGAAAATGCGTGAGCCAGTTATTCTTCTGCCACAAATCGTTTAACGGCTCTAATAAGCCTTGGGAGGCAAACTGCTCCATACGCTCTCCCGCTTGCCAGTATACGACATCAAAGCCATTTTTTTGGGTTAACCATTTCTCTATTGATGCTTTGTACTGCTTGTCGTTTTGCACCGTAAACACAATCCGTAGATCTTGATGCTGCTGTTCAAATGCTTCTGCTAATTGATGGTATGCCGCTCGCTGGCCCTTGCTGGCCACTAACAAGCCAATGTTTAGGGTCTCACTCGTTTTGGCATTAGGGACTGTAATATTGAACAAGCAACAAAGCAGCATGAAAGGCCAAAAGCGCATGATGAAATTACCTTGAGTTTAAGTGACTTAACTAAATAGACCCCAATTTAGCAGAGCAACACACGACTAAAGTGCAATGCGCGAGGTAAAGTGATAGTGAATTAAAGTGATACTAGTGCACAGTGCGTCTTTTTCCTTAATGCTTTAGTCGATGAACACGGGTATAGCCAATATTTAATACCAACCCCAATAAATAATTAAACGCTTAGCGAAAACTTAAATGACCAAATTCTACGCATAAAAAAACAGAGCTAAAAAGCTCTGTTTTTTCAAAAAGCGGGGGGATACGGTAGCGGGTAGCGTATCTTAAAAACAACTATACGTTGAAGCGGAAGTGAATAACATCGCCGTCTTTAACAATGTACTCTTTACCTTCTAAACGCCATTTACCTGCGTCTTTGGCACCTTGCTCACCGTTGAATTCAACAAAGTTGTCGTAACCAATGACTTCGGCGCGAATAAAACCCTTCTCAAAATCAGTATGAATGATACCAGCCGTTTGCGGCGCGGTAGAACCGATTGGGAAAGTCCAAGCGCGCACTTCTTGTACACCAGCAGTGAAGTAGGTGTTCAAGTTAAGAAGGCTGTAACCACTGCGAATAACACGATTTAGCCCTGGTTCTTCTAGGCCCATTTCAGCCATGAACTCAGCACGTTCGTCGTCTTCTAACTCACCAATCTCTGCTTCCATTTCCGCGCAAACAGCAACAACCACGGCGTTTTCGCCTTCAGCAATACTGCGTACTTTATCTAGATATGGGTTGTTTTCAAAACCATCTTCGTTCACGTTGGCAATGTACATGGTTGGCTTTAGCGTTAAGAAGTTCATGTAGCCAATCGCTTTTAATTCTTCTTTTTCAAGTTCAACTGAACGTAACAACTCGCCTTCATCTAAATGCGGCTTAATTTTCTCAAGTACTTTAAGTTCAAACTTGGCATCGGCATCACCACCTTTGGCGCGTTTAGCCACGCGTAAAAGGGCTTTTTCTGTGGTTTCTAAATCCGCTAGCGCCAACTCAGTGTTGATAATATCGATATCGTCTTGAGGGTTAATTTTACCCGCAACATGAACAATGTTGTCGTTATCAAAACAACGAACGACATGACCGATCGCATCGGTTTCACGGATGTTAGCTAAGAATTTGTTGCCTAGGCCTTCGCCTTTGGATGCACCTTCAACCAATCCCGCGATATCTACAAACTCCATCGTGGTAGGCAATATACGTTTTGGGTTAACGATAGCAGCTAGCTTGTCTAAACGAGGATCGGGAACAGGCACTACGCCCGTGTTCGGCTCAATCGTGCAAAACGGAAAGTTAGCGGCTTCGATACCGGCTTTGGTCAAAGCATTGAAAAGCGTTGACTTACCAACGTTCGGTAATCCCACTATGCCGCATTTAAAACCCATTTTTAGATCCTCTTTATCTTTATTATCAGTATCAACTGATGTGCTTATTCTGCTTTGAATGAATGCAGCCGGTTCATGGCTTTCTTCATATCATCTTTGATTAGTATTTCGATACAACGGACGCCTTCATCTATTGCGGCATCCATTTGTTCTTGTTCTTTCGCAGGGGCTTTGCCTAACACATAGCCTGATACCTTGCCTTTATGGCCAGGGTGGCCAATGCCCACACGCAAACGATAAAAATCTTTGTTATTTCCCAAGCTTGATACAATATCGCGAATACCATTTTGGCTTGAACTGCCGCCTAATTTAAATTTGGCGATGCCAGGGGGCAAATCGAGTTCATCATAGGCCACTAAAATAGATTCAGGGGGAATGCGATAAAATCCGGCTAATGCCGCAACCGCTTGGCCACTTTTATTCATATAAGTGGTGGGAATGAGCAAACGTATATCTTGGCCACCTATCGTGACACGACCGGTATAACCAAAAAACTTACTTTGTAAACTCAGCGTACAATTGTGCATCCGGGCGAGGTTTTCAACTAACCAAGTACCGGCATTGTGGCGGGTGTATTTGTATTCGAGGCCTGGATTACCCAGGCCTACAATGAGTTGTATGTTAGACAAACAACTTATTCCGCAGCAGCTTCTTCACCTTCGGCATCATCTTCTTCAGATTCTACACTTGGGCCTTTAGCAGTTTTAACGGTTACAACAGCTAGATCGTGATCTTCGCCTTTAGCAAGTTCAACAGACGTTACGCCTTCAGGAAGAACGATGTCTGACAAGTGAAGAGTCTGACCAAGTTCAACGTTAGACACGTCAACTTCGATGAACTCAGGCAAGTCAGCTGGCAAACAGCTAATTTCTACGTCAACCATGTGATGCTCAGCGTGGCCACCATGAGTTTTAATAGATTCTGCTTTTTCTTCGTTTACGAAGTGTAAAGGCACGTTTGTTTGAAGAGCTTGCTTCGCATCAACACGTAAAAAGTCCAAGTGAGTTACACGAGGCTTGAACGGGTGACGTTGCATGTCTTTAATAACGGCTTCAACTTTTTTACCGTCAACATTCAAGGTAAGAACGTGAGAGTAAAAAGCTTCGAATTCTTGCGCTTGGAAAACTTTGTTATGTGACAAAGTTAAAGCTGTCTCTTATACACATCTCCGAGCCCACGAGACAAGAGGCAAT
>OJFV01000086.1_pt1 | contig 54278 bp, 43 predicted proteins | sample 1594391 | NCBI WGS metagenome assembly OJFV01 (sample SAMN05416856, study PRJEB24817) | seawater metagenome | isolation source: Sea water | place: Canada:Atlantic | collected 2013-11
AAAACAGCAGAAGAGGACTATCTTAAAACAGGCTTGCTAAAATGGGGGCACTACATGGGATTGTATCCTTTTGAATTGTCTTATCCTTGCAATGTTACCGGCGTTCATTCGCAATAACTGTATAGTTCTTTGAGTAGCTAAGTCACTTTGGGCTTATCTATGGTTATCTGTATCTCTTCAATTTTCACTGTTTTTACGGTTTTTGTATTTGTATTTGTACATGTTCTTGACAAATAGAAGCTATTTTTGGCGTCAAAAATCTTGAGTAAATAAAAATTATGACAAAAATAGTACATTATTTTACAAATTCATGTTTTTTTTTGGTTTAACCAATAAGTTTAATAAAAATATCAATAAATACCTAAAAAGGTGAGGCGTACACTTAGTTGTGGCGAAAATTAAGCGAACTTAATCAACCTATTGTTTCTTGTTAAGGTGGTATTCGTTTTGTCTGTAGAATAGGTTATGGTTGAAAGGTAAATATAAAGTAATAATTGGTGTTAATCTTTAATTAATGAGACTCTATCAACAATCAGCACAGATTTTACAAGTAAATGTAAATCGAAAATAAAGTACTAGTGTAAAAACATAAAAATGTATGGTTGTTTTTAGGAGAAATAAGTTGAGAAACGTAAATAAGATTATTGCTTTTGGTGCTATTAGTTTAAGTTTTGCATCTTCTGCTGCTTTTTCTGCAGATGCTACTGGTAATGCTTCTGCTCAAATTCAAACTGCTGTTTCTGTAGTTGAGAATACGGCAATGAATTTTGGTAGTACAGCTGTTGATGCTTCGGGGGGAACGGTTTCCATGACCTCAGCTGGTGTTGTATCTGGCCCAGGTGGTTATACTTTTTCCGGATCACCCGCAGCGGGTGCCTTTACTGTGACAGCTGATGCAAGTACTGCCGTTACAATTAGTTTCACAGATGGCACGCTGACAGGACCAGGTACTGCAATGGCCCTGAATAATTTTACCCATAATGCAGGCGGTACACCTACAACAGGCGTTGGCGGTTCGTTAGCTTTTGCTGTTGGTGGAGATATGGTTGTCAATGCCACACAGACTAGTGGTGCCTATACGGGGACATATACCGTAACAGTTAACTACTAAGTTTTATTGGATCCAGGGAAACTTTCGTTTTGTATGTTTCCCTGGTTCTTTTTTTAGGGGGTGAGTAAGGTGACATATCTCGTCAATGTGTCTGGTTTAGCAAATCCGGTTCTACCAAGTAGAGATCAAGTAAGTGAAGTTGGTTATTTAAAATATTTATTCTCAGTATTTGTCTTTTTAATTTTAATATTTACAATTCAATTCTCAAACTCTGCCTCGGCAGCAGGGGGATTAGTTGTTACGCCGCAACTTGTAGAGTTAGACAGCCGTAATCGAAATACGGTGTTGACCCTCGCAAATCGAGGGAACAAGGTTGAAACTTATCGAATTTCAATAATTAATTACCGCATGGATGAGCAAGGAAACTTGTTTCAGATTGATACGCCGAGCGGTGTTGAAGCTTTCGCAAATGGCCTATTTCGGTATGCCCCACGCCAAATAACGTTAAAACCTGGAACACCACAAACAGTAAGAGTTTTATATCGCCGCCCGGCAGATTTGAAAGACGGTGAATATCGATCACACCTTCTTTTTCAGCAAGTACCTGATACAAAACCTCAGACCTCAGATAATTCAAATGTTGCTGGAATCTCCGTGGAAATTAAAACCATTTTCGGGATTTCAATTCCGGTTATTGTACGTCACGGGGCGCTTACAGGAAGTGGTCAGTTAGCAGAACTTAAGCCGATTGATAGAAATGACGGCGAGAAAGCTATATCCCTACGAATTAAGCGGTCTGGTAATCAATCGCTACGGGGTGATTTAGTTGCCTTGTCAGAGGGAAATGAAGTTGGGCGTCTGAATAATGTCGCTGTCTATCTTTCAACCTCCTATCGGGATATCGAAGTACCTTTGGCATCTGAAAAGTTGTTATCTCTTTCTGGTAAAAAAATCGACGTGGAATACCGTCCACGCAAAGGGAAAACAGGCCCCATTATAACCTCAAGCCTGACGTTACCTTAGAGCTTCCCACAATCAACAATATTGTATTCGTAACCTGATTGGTTGATGGAATGCCTTGGCCGACTAAAATCATACGGCTAACTCTTGTAATACTTGTGGTGCTATTATTTTCAGTGCCACAAGTAATCGCAGAGACAACAGAAAGTATTACGGAAATTTGGAGTGAAAGGTCCGATGATGAGATATACGTTTTTGGGCTAGAGCTAGATCGATATACTTTAACAGATGGTTTTATAATATTTTTTGATGGTAAAGAGGCTTTTGTACCTCTTGCAGGAATTACACAAGCGTTAGAGTTTCCAATTGATGTCGATCCCGTAGAAGGGGTCGCTAAGGGATGGTTTTTGAATGAAGACCGAACCTTCGACCTCGATTTAAAAACTGGGACAGTTAAGCTTAAAGATCGCTCTTTAGAGTTCTCCCTCGATCAGGTGGAACGGCATCCTGATGATTTGTATGTATCTCTAAGCGAACTTGAAAAGTGGTTTCCTCTTATTCTCGAAATTCGTTTCAGTGACCTACAAATTGGTGTTAGGGCTCTTGAACCTTTCCCTTTGCAAGAGCGGATTGCGCGAGAAGCGCGTCGTTCTCAAATCGGAGCTAATGCTGAGGGGGATGAATTAGAGCTGTTTATTCCTGAGAATAACTGGTTCGAACTTCCTTTTGTGGACGTCAGTATTGATGCATCTGGTCGTAATACTGCCAATGTCTTGGATGGTCAAGTGCGGCAAACCACGACTGTTGTTGGAATAGTTGGCGGTCTTGATGCCGATGCAACATTTATCGCAAATAGTGCAGAAGAGCTACCAAACCTTCGGTTACAACTTGGTCGTCGTTCTATTGATGGCGGCTTGCTTGGTCCTCTCAATGCCCGAGAATTTTCTCTGGGTGATGTATCTACACCTGATTTACCTTTGGTTGCTGATAACACTGTTGGTAGAGGTATATCGCTATCATCCTACGATCTAAACAGATTAGAGCAAACCAATAGGGTTACCTTGCGTGGTGAGTTGGCCGTCGGTTGGGAGGTGGAGGTTTACCGAAATGGAGAGCTAATTGATTTCCAAACTGACAATGATGTCGGTGATGGACGTTATGAATTCTTGAATATTCCAACGGTTGCAGGGTTGAACGAATTCAGGCTGGTCTTTTACGGACCACAGGGACAGACCCGGGAAAAAAATGAACGATACTTTGTCACCTCTGAGCTTGCTGAACCGAAAAAAGGGTCCTTTCGATTTGCCGTAAATCAAGCTAACCGTGATCTAATTTCATTTACGGATCAAGTGAACTCCCGAGAAGATGACGGTGAGAACCGGTTAATTGCTCAGGCAGAATATGGAGTGAACGAGACCTTCTCCGTAAATGGTGGAGTTGCTTCACTTTCTCTAGAGGGTGAGCGCCGTAATTATTTATCAGTTGGAGCACAAACTTCTCTATTTGGAGCACTTGGTCATTTGGATCTATCTATTGCTGATGACGGTGGGGTGGCATTCGGGGGCCGAACCCAAACCCAAATTGGATCCTGGTCTTTATCTGCCGAGCAAAACTGGTATCAGGGATTTCATTCAGAGCAGTCCGACAACAGTTCTATCAGTGGACACCTTCGTAGTAAGACGAGTGCACGGATTAATGGGCATCTACCTGACTTCGGCCTTGGGCATCAACCCTTGTCTGCCTCTGTTACTCATGAGATATCTGAAGATCGAGAATGGGAAACACAGCTTTTTGGCCGATTATCAACTGTTGTAAGGCCTTTCAATTTTGCTTTGTCTTCGACGTCACGCATTAAAGAAGAACAGCCAACAGAGAGCGATGCGCGCCTTCTTATTAGCACCTTGCTCGGTGATTTTCGCCTGAGAGGTGAAGCTGGTTATGGAATTACTCCCGTGGCCGAGTTAGAAAGAGTGTCATTGAGTGCTGATTGGCATATAGAAGAAGACTTTGGCGCACGGGTTAATTTTACCCATACGGGAGGGGATCGCCCCTTAAACATGGTATCCGCTGGCCTGAACAGGCAATTTGAGAAATTTGCTCTTGGGGTTGATTTAGAAGGAGATAACGAGGGGAACTATAATGCTCGACTTGGCCTCTCTTTTAGTTTTGGTCACGATCCTGGTCCTAATAGCCTTGCAGTTAAGGGAAAATCATTTGCCAGACAGAGTGCAGTAAGTGCCCAAGTTTTTCTTGATCGTGATAATGACGGGGTTTATGGACCCAAAGACAGCTTGATTTCAAACGCGGGATTTTCCGGTTTGACTTTACCGCGCAATGTTACAACATCCGAGGATGGGACCGCATTTATTGTGGGGCTAGAACCATACAAAGCCATAGAAATTGGGCTTAATAATGCGACATTGGAAGATCCTTTTTGGGTGTCATCCAAGAAACCTGTGAACGTCGTTATGCGTCCCGGTACGACTACTCTTATGCAGTTTCCTGTCATTGAAACCGGAGAAGTGGATGGTCTGGTTCTGTTAAGAGAGCTCGCGAGTGATAAAAAGGACGATATTATAAAAGAAAAAATGGGCTCGGGGATGCGTGTTTATCTCGAGGATAACGCGGGGCAAAGGGTAGCTGAAACTGTCAGTGCCTATGATGGTTTTTTCTTTTTTGATAGGATTCCTTATGGCGAATACAAGGTCATCCTTGATCGTGAGCAGTTGGAAGAGTTGGGGTATGAAGCCAGAGGTGTGCTGCGCGAGTTTGATATAGGAGGCGAGGAACCCTTTGTTTCAGCACAGGATTTGATTGCGATCTTGAAGGATTAATAACAACATAAGTTGATGTTATTTTTGCTCATTCCATAATTTTTCCATGGTTTTCAGGTTTGTATCTTCGATTTTTAACCCTTGATCTTTTATGGAAATCTCTACGCCACGAAATCGTTTTTCAAATTTTTGATTGGTTCTCCTCAAGGCCTGTTCAGGATCTAGGTCCAGGTGCCTTGCAAGATTAACAACGGAAAAAAGGACATCACCAAGCTCGTCTTCGGCGCGATCGATATCGATTGATTTTGTTTGATCGAGGACTTCTTTAAGTTCTTCGATCTCCTCGTGTATTTTCTCGATAACCGGGTTCAAGTCTGGCCAGTCGAAGCCAACTCTTGCAGCTCTTTTTTGTAACTTTACCGCGCGTGTCGCAGCAGGCAGGCCTACAGTAATACCATCCAAAATGCTTTCTTCTGCTTTGCATTGTTTTTTTACTCTTTCCTTTGCTTTTAAATCTTCCCAAGCCAGGGCTTGCTCTTGGACGTTTTTGTGAGAAACATCTCCATATACGTGTGGGTGGCGACTGACCATTTTATCAGTGATGGCCTGGGCAATATCTTCAAAGTTAAAAAGCTTGTTATCTTCGGCAATGCGCGCGTGATAAACGACCTGTAACAAAAGGTCACCAAGTTCGTCTTTTAAAGAGCTGTGATCTTTTTTTTCTATGGCGTCTGCAACTTCATAGGCTTCTTCAATGGTATAGGGTGCTATCGTTTGAAACGTTTGTTCTATGTCCCATGGACAGCCCCCGTTTGGATCCCTGAGATCAGCCATCAATTGTATTAATCGATCTATGCCATTATCGCTCAAGGAGGGGATGTTTTTACTCATGGGATTACCTGTGAAAGAGAAAATCTGAAATTATTTAAAAGCACATTAGCTAACAAGTAAGACAACAACAAAAATATAATAAAACGCTGGAGCTTTGAAAATTAAATTACGGTTTTTTCAAAGTGTATTTAAATCGAACAGTTTTACCAATTTTGCGACTCATAACCTTCGCGAATTCAACTTTTAGTTTACGTCTTTTTAACATCAAATGGATAGAGTCCTTCTCATTAAAAGCACGTCAAAGACAGGGGTTCCTGTGAATTTGAATTAAAAATGATGCTTACTTCGTAGTCGGAAGATGGGATTTACACATGCTGAATAAATTATCTTTAAGTGCAAAACTAACGCTTTGCAGCGCTCTAATTGTCGTGGTTTGTTTAGCCGTTAGCATCGTATTTATGGCTCGAACAACCGAAAATACGGTACGAGACCTCACCCTGGATCAAGCGCGGGCAATCGGTAAAGCTGAGGCAACCGAAGTTCAGCGCCAACTAGATATAGGAATGACGGTGGCTCATTCTCTCACGCAAACCTTTATTGGAATGAGAGAAAAAGGTGTCACAAATAGGTCTGCTTATGACGAAGTTCTTCGACAAACCCTAACCGCTAACCCTGTTTTGGCGGGTGCTTGGGCTGGTTATGAAACGAATGCTTTGGATGGGAAAGATTCAGATTTCGTAAATAAAGATAATCCAAGCGGGCGTTATTTATCTTATTATTATAATTTTGGTAAAGGCGTTTTACCGTCCGTTATTACAGCGTATGATTCCGATCAGACTACTCCGGAAACAGATTGGTACTACCTTCCTAAACGCACAAAGAAACCTGCGATTGTTGATCCCATTGGATATGACATCGAAGGTAATATTGTAACTTTGACATCATTTGTTTATCCAATTTTGGACGGAAATAATAACTTCTTGGGTGTTATTGGCGTCGATATGAACCTGAATGACATGGCGGCATCTTTCAACAAGTTGACGCCCTTTGAAACAGGCACAGTTAATTTGGTATCTAATAATGGTCAGTGGGTTGCTCATACAGATCCAGAGCTATTAGGGAAACCTCTGGATTTGGGGAATTCTCTTTTTGAAACAGCTGTTCCTCTTATTAAAGAAGGCGGCGCACTCGAAGGTATTGATGGTGACATTTATCGATTGTTTATTCCGGTAAATGTCAGGGATTCCAATGACCCTTGGTCCGTTATCATTAACGTACCTGTCAGTAAAATGACTGAACAAGCTGTTATCATGCAACGTTATACGGTTATCGGGGGCGGCATTCTTCTCGTTGTTCTTGTAACGGCTCTTCTGCTTATGTCACGTGTTATGATCCGTAATCCGCTGCAAGGCAGTATGACCGTAATTACGGCCTTAATGGAGGGGAATTATAACGTAGAGGTGACGGGGCAAGATCGGGGTGATGAAATCGGTGATATTAACCGGGCGCTAGAGCAGTTTAAGGCAAACGCCGAGCGCGTAAGTCTTATGGAAGTTGAAAAGCTTGAGGCTGAGAAACGGGCCTCTGATGAGCGTCAGGAATCACGTATGCAAATGGCAAACGATTTCGAAACTTCTGTTGGGCAGATTATTACTTCTGTATCAGGATCAGCGGATGATATGCGTACGACAGCAGAAAGTATGGCCGGGTCGGCAACGCAGTCTTCCAGCCAGGCTGATGTCGTCACTGGGGCTGCAGAAGAGGCATCATTGAGCGTACAATCTGTAGCAGCCGCGACAGAAGAATTGTCAGCCTCTATAAATGAAATCAGCTCACAAGTTCAGCGTTCCGCCGATATCGCGAGCAATGCAGTAGATGAAACGTCTCGTACAAATGAAAAAGTTGAAGGTCTTGCCGCTGCTGCTGATAAAATTGGCGAAGTTGTGAAGTTGATCAATGACATCGCAGAACAGACAAATCTACTTGCTCTTAATGCGACCATCGAAGCTGCAAGGGCAGGGGAAGCGGGTAAAGGATTTGCTGTCGTTGCTTCAGAAGTTAAGTCATTGGCAAATCAAACGGCTCAAGCAACAGAAGAGATTTCTGGTCAGATTTCCTCTATCCAGACAGAAACCCGCGACGCAGTTGGAGCAATTCATAGTATTTCGGAAACAATCAATTCTATCCATGAAGTCGCAACGGCCATTGCTTCTGCGGTGGAGGAGCAGGGCGCAGCGACAGCAGAGATTACCAAGTCTGTTCAGCAGGCTGCTAATGGAACTGATCAGGTCACCTCAAATATTACTCAAGTAAGAGAGGCGGCCAATACAACAGGTTCTGCAGCTAATGATGTGCAAGCTTCTGCATCTGGACTGGCTGAAGAAGCTAAGCTACTCGAAACGCAGGTTCATGAATTTATCGGGCGCCTTAGAAATGTGAGCTAATATATGAATCTTTTTCGTTCAGAGTTTATTTAAGTAAAGCGCTAAGCCCGTGAGTTGAAATTTCTTCTCATGGGCTTTTTTTATATCTGGAAATCTAAGTACAGGTATTAACAACGTGAAATTCAATACTTTTAGTGAATTGTGGCCATGCTTCATAAATTTTCAGTGATTTTAAGAAGTTAAATATTTACTGAAAGTGAATAAATTTCAATAAAAACAAGCTATTAATTGGTAATTTACATATTTTCAAAATTATCAAATAAACAGTTAAATTATTTACACAAAATACTCTCTCGCCCAAACCCTTGTTGCCTGTACAAGCAAAGAGACGGATATTTCAAAGCACAAAGGCAATAATAATTAAAACGCCTACGGTGCTATCAAGCACTATCTGAACAGCATGAGAATCTTCTTGGGAGACGATTAGCGTCATGACCGATAACTCTACTAACAAATTCAAACTATCCCGTCGTAAACTGCTAACAGGTGCAGCAGCGGCCGGTGCAGGTGCTGCTATGTTTAGCGGCGGCTCACCTTATTCTTTCGTCAAGGGCGCCTATGCCGCCGATTTCCGTAATGATCCAAGCAACAATTCTTTTGTTAAGCTTGGCTTCAACGTACCACAGACTGGTGCTTATGCGGATGAAGGTGCGGACGAACTTCGCGCTTACCAACTTGCCGTAAAACACCTTAATGGTGAAGGCGATGGCGGTATGCTCAACACCATGAAGCCGAGCTCATTAAAAGGTAATGGTATTCTTGGTAAAAAAGTTGAGTTCGTAACAGGTGATACCCAGACAAAATCAGATGCCGCACGTGCCTCTGCCAAGCGTATGATTGAAAAAGAAGGCGTCACCATGTTCTCTGGTGGTTCTTCATCTGGTGTGGCGATTGCTACTCAGTCATTGGCTCAGGAAATGGGCATCATCTTTATGACTGGCCTGACCCACTCAAACGATACAACTGGTAAAGATAAGCGTCGTTATGGCTTCCGTCATATGTTCAACGCTTACATGTCTGGTCGGGCTTTGGGGCCAGTTCTTAAAGAAGAATACGGAACAGACCGTCGCGCCTATCACCTAACAGCAGATTACACATGGGGTTGGACACAAGAAGAGTCCATGAAAGACACAACAGAAGCAATGGGTTGGGAAACAGTTAACGCTGTTCGTACACCTGTTGGTGCTGGTGATTTCTCCTCCTTTATCACCCCAGTTCTAAACTCAGGCGCAGATGTCCTGATCCTTAACCACTATGGTAAGGATATGGTGAACTCTCTTACTCAGGCAGTTCAATTTGGCCTTAGAGATAAACAGGTTAACGGTAAGAACTTTGAAATCATTGTTCCACTGTTCTCTCGTTTGATGGCTCAGGGTGCTGGTGACAACATCAAAGGTATTCTTGGTTCTACCAACTGGAACTGGGCACTTGCCGATGCTGGGTCGCAGGCTTTTGTTAAAGCCTTTGGTCAGGAATACGGCTTCCCACCATCACAGGCTGCGCATACTTGTTATGTACAGACGTTGCTTTATGCAAATGCTTGTGAAATGGCGGGTACTTTCTACCCACCAGAAGTTATCAGAGCTCTTGAAGGCTTCAAATTTGACGGTATGGGTAACGGCCCAACTGAATACCGTGCTGAAGATCACCAGTGCTTTAAAGATGTTCTGGTTGTGCGTGGTAATGAAAACCCATCAACACAGTTCGATCTTCTTGAAATTGTTCAAGAAGTTCCACGTTCACAGGTTGAGTACGATGCTTCAATCTTTGGCGGTGAACTCGGTCCATACGAAGTCTAAGTCAGATTTTGTATAGATTGCTGGTCGCCTTTGAGGCGACCAGCAATATTAAAAAGTGTATTCTTGCAAGTTGACAAGAGATAATGATCTCACACGCCGTGACTACACCGCCTTGAGACATCAAAAACAGCAGCGAAAATAAAAACAATGGATGCATTTGTACTGCAAATCCTGAACGGGCTCGACAAGGGTGGTTCCTACGCCCTTATTGCCTTGGGATTGACACTGATATTCGGAACGCTTGGGGTTGTTAATTTTGCTCATGGAGCTTTGTTCATGTTGGGTGCTTTTTGTGCCGTAACTATGAAAAAATTGCTCACACTCTCCAAGCAGATCAAGGATGAGAGCATCACCTTTTTTGATGCTTTTAAGGAAGAGCCTTATTTAAAGATATGGTTTGGTGAAACTGGTGAAGCCATCATCGATTACGCTGTGCCGATCTCTATATTAATGGCTATTCCAGTTATGCTTCTTATCGGTTTGGCACTTGAAAGAGGCCTTATTCGCTTCTTTTACAAACGCAGCCATGCAGAGCAAATCCTTGTTACCTTTGGGATGGCAATTGTTCTTCAGGAAATCGTGAAGGCAGTATATGGCGCTAATCCCGTTCCAATGCCGCCACCAGAAATTTTACAGGGCTCTGCAGATATTGGGGTATGGTTGGGTCTTGGAAATGCAGTAATCTATCCATGGTGGCGTCTTGCGTATCTTGGCTTTGCCGCGATTTTAATAGGTTCCGTATTCGCTTTCTTACAATTCACAACCTTTGGCATGGTTGTCCGTGCTGGTATGGCAGACAGAGACACTGTCGGCCTCATGGGGATTAACATCGAGCGACGCTTTACAATCGTCTTTGCCTTAGCAGCAGTGGTATCTGGCCTTGCAGGGGTGATGTATACACCGATTGTACCTCCAGATTATCAAATGGGTATGGACTTCCTTGTTTTGTCATTTGTCGTGGTTGTCGTTGGCGGCATGGGATCTCTCAGTGGCGCTGTGCTTGCTGGTTTCCTTTTGGGGATATTGCAGTCTTTTGCATCCATGAACGAAGTTAAAGAAATCCTTCCTGGTATCGACCAAATTGTTATTTTCCTTGTTGCGGTTATCATTCTACTGGTTCGTCCACGTGGACTGATGGGTCGCAAAGGCGTGATGGAGTCCTAGATAATGATTAAAATTACGCCTCGTAATGATATGATACTGCTCGGGGGATTTATCCTGGCTGTACTCACAATGCCAATCTGGTTAACGCCAATCGGAGCCGGATACCCAGATTTACTACAACGATTTGCGATTTATGGTATTTTCGCAATTGGTTTCAATATTCTTTTTGGTTTGACGGGGTATCTATCCTTTGGTCACGCTGCATTTTTGGGAGTTGGATCCTATACTGCAGTTTGGTCCTTTAAGCTCCTTGGTATGAGTGTTATCCCGGCGGTACTTTTCGCGGTGATTACTTCCGGTTTATTTGCTGTGTTGATTGGGTACATCAGCCTGAGAAGATCGGGGATTTACTTCTCCATTCTGACACTGGCTTTTGCTCAAATGTCATATAACATGGCCTATTCCGTTCTTACGCCAATTACCAATGGCGAAACTGGATTACAGCTTAGCCAACAAGATCCTAGAGTGATTGACAGTTTATTTGGTGTCCCTGTTACAGAAGGGATACCTGCGACAAATCTGTTTGGCATTGAAATGAGCGGTTATCCGGGTTTCTATTTTTGCGCGATCATGTTGATCATTAGTTTTTATATTTCGATGCGCATATTTAGATCTCCTTTTGGTATAATGCTCAAAGCTGTTAAATCGAACTCGAACCGGATGAGCTATACGGGACTTAATATGCGTCCCTATACTCTGACAGCCTTTATCATCTCAGGAATGTTTGCGGGGCTTGCAGGGTCACTTCTAGCGGTAACAGATCCGCTTGCTGGTGCAGAACGTATGCAGTGGACCGCTTCTGGTGAAGTTGTTCTTATGACAATTCTTGGTGGGGTTGGTACGTTGATAGGCCCAGTTATTGGGGCAGGGGTTATCAAGTACTTTGAAAATATCTTCTCTGCATTCAATGATAGTGCTTTGCACGATATTTTTAGCTTCCTACCTGATTTCCTTGAGAATGCCGTTGTTGCTGTTACCGGGTTATTCGTTGGTGATGGTTGGCACCTAACACTGGGTGCTCTCTTTGTTATCATCGTCGTCTTCCTACCCGGCGGTATCATTGAAGGCATCACCCGTATCTATCAAAGAGTTACGAGAAAAAAACAGATTAATTCTGTTACCTCAACTGAAGCTCAACCTGGTGAATAGAGAGATAATATAATGGGTATTCTTGAAGTTCGCGATGTGAACAAAAGGTTTGGCGGTCTGAAGGCGTTAGACAAAGTTGAGCTGGACGTTGAGGAAGGTTCTGTTCATGCCATCATTGGTCCCAATGGAGCAGGAAAATCGACGTTTCTGAATTGTTTGGTGGGATTGTTAATCCCTGATTCAGGAGCGGTCACTTTTAACGGTAAGTCTCTTCTGGGCATTAAACCACACGAGATCAATCAAGCAGGCGTTTCCAGGGTATTCCAGACCCCTGAAATCTTTGCTGATCTTAGCTTATTGGATAATGTCATCATCCCAACTTTTGCGGCACGTGACGGAGCTTTTTCCTTCAACGCATGGAAACGCGTGGATAACGATAATGAAATCCACGAAAAAGCTGAACACATGCTCGAAGAAATTGGTTTGATTGAAAAGAAAGATATTATCGCGGGTAGTTTATCTCGCGGTGACAAACGTCGTTTAGAGTTGGCAATGTGCCTAGTTCAAAATCCAAAGCTTCTGCTTTTGGATGAACCAACAGCTGGTATGTCCCGTGCTGATACCAACAATACAATCGATTTACTCAAAAGTATCGGCGGACGAGGGATCACCAAGGTCATTATCGAACACGATATGCACGTTGTCTTTTCCCTTGCCGATAAAGTGAGTGTTATGGCTCAGGGAACTGTAATTGCAGAGGGTACCCCAGAAAGCATCAAGGGTGATCCACGTGTTCAGGAAGCTTATCTCGGGGGGGCACACTTATGAGCCGGACACAACCAATTAAAAGTGAAGGCACGTCACCTGCGTATTTCTCCGCTTATGATCTTCACGCCTATTATGGTGAGAGTTATATTGTTCAGGGTGTTAGCTTTGACATTCGCGAAGGTGAAATTCTTGCTCTCTTGGGTCGTAATGGCGCGGGTAAAACCTCTACCCTTCGTGCAATTGCAAGAGCAGCCGATCCTCAACTCACGCGGGGTGAAATCTGGCTTGATCATAAAGCTCTTCACAAAATGAAGGATTTTGAAGCCGCCCAAAATGGTGTTGCTTTGGTCCAAGAAGACCGCCGGATTATCCCAGGTCTCACTGTTGAAGAAAATCTGCAACTTGCTCAAATCGCTGAGCCAATTGGCTGGTCGATTGAACGGTTGTATGAGCATTTTCCACGGTTGGCTGAGCGACGCAATCAAGAAGGCATTACAATGTCCGGGGGAGAGCAACAGATGCTGGCGGTTGCCCGTGCTCTTGCTCGCGATGTTAAACTTCTTCTGCTGGATGAACCTTATGAAGGGCTTGCTCCCGTTATTGTTCATGAGATCGAGCGGATTCTTGTCGAGATAAAAACGCATGGCATAACCACAATTATTGTCGAGCAAAATGCTATCGCGGCTCTGCACCTTGCTGATCGTGCGATTATTCTTGATATGGGCCAGATTGTGTTTGATGGCACCGCTCAAGAAGTGCTCGATAACGAAGAGCTACGCCAGGAATACCTCGCAATCTAATTATACTGTTGCGTGCTAGAGGGGGAATTAAAGGGGTTGCGTCTGCAACCCCTTTTGGTTTTGTCTTATAGTGTCATCAATGATTGTGATCAGGAGGATCTCAAATATTGACTTTAATAGTACCGAATGGCTGACTTATAACTTAACACAGATAAATCTCAGAGGAGTAGGGGGCATGGAAGAGCTTATAGCTATCGCATCGATTGTGGGCGTTATAATTATTGGTGCGATGACCCCGGGTCCGAGTTTTATTGTTGTGGCCCAAATTTCCCTTTCTAATTCACGTGCTCATGGAATATCAGCAGCTCTTGGCATGGGGCTGGGTGCCCTTGTATTTGCCTGTTTGGCCTTGCTCGGCTTACACTTGATTTTTACCAAGGTTGTTTGGCTTTATGCGGCCTTCAAAATTATCGGTGGCCTTTATCTCGTCTATCTGGGCGTCAAAATATGGCGTAGCGCAAAGACTGCCCTTGTTTCACCAGATGAGGCGACAAACGATAACACCCGAGGACAACAGACTCTTTTCCGTTCATTCTCATACGCCTTCATGACACAGATAAGTAACCCAAAAGCTGCTTTAATCTATAGTGGTGTTTTTGCTATTTTCCTTCCTGCAGAAACCTCAGTTTGGTTTCCAGCCTTGTTACTGCCAGCCTTACTTTTTGTCGAAACTGGCTGGTACGTTTTGGTCGCCTGTGCCCTATCTGTAAAGGCATCAAGAAATGTGTACCTAAAATCTAAAAGCTGGATTGACCGAATTGCAGGCGGGCTCATGGGAGCTCTTGGGTTTAAGCTAATGACATCAACCAGCTAACTTCAGATTATAACAGTTGGTCTTTATTTCTTTCGCTCCTATTCCTTCTTATATTAGTGTGTCGTTATCGTTGTGAAATATTAAAGGACTTTAGTCAGGCATGTCTGAGAATACGCCAAATCCTTTTGGCCAAAATCAAAGCAATAGAAATAACGGGGATCAACCGCCAGCGCGTGGTGGGATTTCTGCTTTTTGGCTTTTGATCATACTCCTGATCCTGACAGCTCTTGGCGTTTACTTCCTTGCTGATCGCTTTCCCGGTGCTCTTGCTGACGATGATGACCAAATCCACCTTGTTCGTTTGTTGGCGATACTCCTTTTGGTGATGTCTTCAGCTTTTGGTTTACGGAGGATAAAAAAAACAGCCCTTCCCAGGCATATCCGAGATATTGGAATTTGGGTCCTAATATTTGCCGTGTTATTTGTCGGCTACAGCTATCGGGATTTGTTTGAAGACCTTGGCCAACGCGTATCAAGCAACCTTTTACCAGCCCAAGCAACAACGTCACCCACGGGGGATACCGTCTTTTCCCGTGCAAGTGATGGACACTTTTATGTTGAAGCCTTTGCCGATAACCAACGAATTAAATTCCTGGTTGATACAGGTGCAAGTTCTATTGTCTTAAGTCCGGATGACGCAAAAAGGTTGGGTTTTGATTTCGACAAGTTGAGCTTTACCCAAATCTTTGAAACCGCAAACGGCACCGGACGCGGTGCTAAATCTCGGCTCTATAGTTTGGTTGTCGGAGAGAGAGAATTCCGTGACATACGCGTCTCAATCAATCAGACACCTATGTCGACATCACTTCTAGGCATGTCCTTCCTAGAGCAATTCAAAAGCTTTGAATTTAAAGGTGACAGGTTGATATTGAGATCGCAGTGATATAATTTTTTGACTAAGCTGTATTAGAGGAAGAGGGGTAAAAAACTAGGGTTCTGACCTTAGACCTAATTCTTCTACATCTCTCGTGGCTATCTCTATGGTTCTGGCCCTTTCAAAAAGGCAATCACGACAGGTCATGCTTTCGAAAGGGTATCTCCGAGTGAATCAACGGAAAACAGTGTCCGTTTATTGTTGGGCAACCGGATAGACATGTTTGTCGGCGATTTCTTGCCTGTCATGCACTACATCATCAACAATGATTTAACCAATAAAATTGAATTAGTAAAAGTGTCAGGCAGCAATAAAAATTTAAAGGTCTTGGTTTGGCCAACTTATTTCTTATTTTCAAAACATACTGTGAACGAAGAGTTTGTGGACAAATTTGATAATGTATTGAAAAAAATGATTGATGACGGCACTTATAAAAGAATTCACGACAAATATAATGCGATCTACGGATCAGCACAGAGCGCATCATCGGTGCCTGCAAGTTCAAATGTTCTAGATGAGTGAGGCTAGATAAATAACAAATACAGTGCAACAGACGCCAGCCCAAGCCCCATTAGCATGTTGAAAATGCGCAGACTACTTTCCGTTTGAATTAAAGTTTTGGCTTTTTGACCCACGACAGCCCAGGAGCCGACACCAATAAAACAGATGAAGAAATAAAGTCCGCAAAAGAGGGCAAGACTTGAAACATCTCCCTTTGTTGTAAAGGCTGCAACACCTGAAATAGAGGCGATCCATGCTTTGGGGTTCAGAATGTTAAGGAGAAATCCTTGATAAAAGCTTGGTTGGCTTTCTTCGCCTAGAGCGATTGTGCCTTTGGAAAACGCGATTTTATAGGCCATGTACAACATAAAAGCCGCACCGATATAGCCGATAACCTGCATAAAACTTGGGAACAACTCAATTAATTCTGAAGCCCCTAGACCAATGCAAAAGAGCAGGCTGGTAAAGCCAATCGTCGCGCCTGCTACAAAGGGGAAAGTTCTGTAAATACCGTGGTTGAGGCCGGATGTCATCGTGATGATGTTAACCGGACCCGGCGAGATCGACATGGTCAGAGCGTAAGTACACATAGCAATAATAATAGACATATTTTTTTGTTCTCCTAATGATAGGAAACTAACACTTTCGATATGAGGTTATTAGATCGTTTAATTGATTTATACTGTTCGGATAACAGAGCTAATTGTCAGAGGAGTTCCTCTCGTTTGATTATTTGTTAGGTCTGTCCTTAATCAATGTAATGAGCTCATTGGGGAGGAGTTTTAGTATATATCTCAAGCTTTTAGGGAGGCATGTCACTTTTCTGACTCCTCTAAAGATTTCGGCAAGGACCATTACTCAGGGAAAATGACCCTTGCCTATCTGTCGTAATAAAAACCTAGATTATCTAGTTTACTTCGTAGACCTGTCCCGTTTGCAGGCCTTCAACAGATTTACTGTAAGCAAGGGCCGCGACCGCCGCCGCGACGGGTTTGTAGCCTCTAAAGTATGGCGCATAGTTATCCAGTGCTTCTGTGATGACTGTGGGGCTCACAGAATTAATGCGGACATTATTTGGCATTTCTAATGCGGCAGCTTTGACAAAGCTATCAACCGCGCCATTAACCATAGCTGCTGAACTACCAAAGCGTATGGGGTCTTTGTTAAGAATTCCGGTTGTCAGGGTAAAGGAGCCAGTCGGGGCTATAAATTCTCTCCCAATTAGCACAAGGTTTACCTGCCCCATTAATTTATTGTTGATACCAATCAGATACTCATTTTCGTTCATTTCCTTAAAATCGCCAAAGTGAACCGACCCCGTTGTTGATACCAAAGCATCGAAGGAACCAATAGAGGCAAGCCCGTCTCGGATAGATTTTTTGTCAGTGATATCGATCTGGATGTCTCCGGAAGTGCGAGAGGCTGTTATGACTTCGTGGCGTTGAGACAGTTCTCTGTTTACGGCTTGTCCGATAATTCCACTAGAACCTATTAATACGATTTTCATTTTGTTATCTCTTTCAATTTCGGCTTCATTTTAGGGACGTATAATTTTTGGCGAATGCTGGTAATAATTTGATCTGGTAAACTTATTATTTTTATATAAAATGATAAGATGGTAATTTATAAACAGATTGTTTTCGTTTGAGTGATAATTATAATCATCTTGAAGCCATGGCGGTTTTTGCAACTGTCGTTGAAGAGGCGAGCTTCACCAAGGCTGCTAACCGCTTAGGCTGTTCCAAAGCTCATGTTAGTCAATTGGTCTCTCGCCTGGAGCAACACTTTTCTACACAACTATTGTTTCGGACAACACGGAGGCTTGACCTCACCGAAGCTGGAAAAGTTTGTTTGGAATATTGCCAAGATATTTTACAAACATCGCTGCGAGCAGAAAAGGCTATTGATGCATTAAAGGGAACAGTATCAGGTACCATACGCTTATCGGCACCAATTTCATTTGGCGAAGTGTTTCTAGGCGATATAACGCTTGGTTTTGCTAAGTTGTTCCCTGAAGTTCGTTTTGAGTTAGAGCTGGATAACAGGATAAAAGACCTCCAGGCCGAGAAAATTGATGTGGCTTTGAGAGCGACAACCCAACTGGACGATGACCTCGTTGCCATTCGGGTTGGTAACTGGAAAGAGTATATTTGTGCTGCGCCAGAATATTTATTGGATAAGAAGCCTATAGTTCTACCCAGTGATCTTACTGCACATGACTGTTTGTTAAATACGCGTAATCTTGAAACGGCAATTTGGCGATTTAGGAGTGAAAAAGAGAGTTATGCTGTTCCAATTGAAGGCAAGTTATCCGTCCATCATTTTCCTATGCTCAAGAACGCACTCTTAAAAGGAGCAGGCGTTGCCAAACTTCCATCTTATCTCGCAGAGGAAGAAATAAAAAACGGTAAGCTTATTCGTCTATTACCCAACTATCTGGTTGAGGAGTATCCCATTTTTATTGTTTTCCCTTATCAGAAAAATTTATCTCTTAAACTCAGGAAATTTGTTGATTATACAAAAATTTGGTTCTCTGAACGAGATCAATTTTCAGAAATTTAACAAATTCTTTGTGGTTATGCAGGAGAGCATAAAGTTCTCTATCACAAAATATTGGCGCACTATGTGCATAGGAAATAAGGAAAGTTATGCTTTGGGAATTTCTTGCGTAAATATGTGTTGTTAAAGGAATTAGGATCATGAAAAAAATACTCTTTTCCATGGTTTGGTGCTTTTTACTTGCTGGCTGTGTTACGACCTCGGTAGGTGAGCGCGAATATTATACAGACCAGGAACTGTTATCTGCTGGAGGCCTTCAACTCAGAGGAAATGATATTGCTGGGATTGTATCTGGTAATACCCTTTATGGGCGCTATCTAGAGCAATCAAAAGCAGAAGAAGGCAATTCCGAATCTGATCCTAGATGGGTTGAATTTGTATCGAATGATGGTCGGGTTGCGTATTACAATTTTAGTCAGCTTATCCAAGGCAATTGGCAGTTAAAAACCGATTTAATATGCTTTAGCTATAAAATGGAAATCCCGCAGCCTGAAAATTGTTTTGTTGTATATGCCTTGGATGATAAGCACTATTTTGTATCAACTAGGCAACAAACCATGGGGCAAGTTGTAACAGTTGTTCTTGGGCGAAAGAATGGAAATGTTGAAGGGCTGAAACTAAAATAATCCAGCCCTTCATAGAGGTTATGCAGTTCGTATGTCGTCTAGGAATGTTTTAATTGAGCTGCTCAGATTAGTGGACTGAGATGAGAGATTATCAGCTGTTGTAAGAACATTACCCGCGGCTTTTTCAGTCTCAAAAGCCGTATCACTGGTTTTCGATAGATCTTGGCGCATTGTTTGGGCAATGTTGGCTGTTTCTTCCACAGATCTCGCTATCTCAGATGTGGCTGCTGCTTGTTCTTGAACTGCGGCTGCAATAGCAGATGCAATTTCATGCACTTTCTGGATCGTCGTTGTAATACTGCCAATGGCCTCTGCAGCTTGTGCCGAAGCATCCTGAACCCCCGAAATTTGTAAGGTAATCTCGTCGGTTGCTTGGGATGTTTGGCTGGCAAGATGTTTAACCTCACTGGCGACAACCGCAAACCCTTTGCCGGCTTCTCCAGCCCGTGCGGCCTCAATTGTGGCGTTAAGTGCTAGAAGATTTGTTTGTTCGGCAATATCAGTAATAAGGCCAACGACTTCACCAATTTTTGCAGTGGATTCTGAGAGTTCATCCATGATGGTTCGTGTGCTATCAGCCTGGTGTACGGCTTCTTGAGTAACGGACGTGGATTGTTCGACCTGACGGCCAATTTCTTTAATTGAAGCTGAGAGTTCCTCCGAAGCTGTTGCAACTGTTTGGACATTCTCTGTTGCTTGTGATGCTGAATTCGCTGAGGTTGTACACTGATCTTTAACCTGTATAGCTGCGTCTCGCATTATTGGAGAATTTTCGGTCATACTTTGAACCGCACTATTAACCTCGTCGAGAACCTCTGAAATTGTTCCTTCGAAAGATCCTATGAGTTTACGCAGGTTATTAGCTTGCTCTATTTGTCGAGCCTGCTCAGCTTGTTGTTCTGCGGACATTTTTTCATTCTCAACAAGTCGGTCCCTAAAGAAAGAAACTGATTGTGACATCTGACCAATCTCATTTTTATAAGAACTACCAGGGATCATAACATCCATATTGCCACTGGACAGTTCTTCCATGATATCAGTTAATCCCTGAATAGGTTTTGATAAAAGGCCACTAACCCATAGACCAAATCCAACGACGATAATGGTCGTACCGACGATAACGCCAGCAATAATATTTTGAATGAAACTTGAAGTGGTTTCTGTGGCTTCAGTTGCCTCTTGAAATAGGACTTGCACCTCTTCATGCAGGGAATCCAAAGCAGGTTGCCCTGCTGCATATATTTTGCTTAAAGCTTTTTCTTTTGGGATTAGAGCGAGACGAAGTTCAGCTAAGTTATGAAATGCTTTTTTATAGGTATCTAAAAGACCTGCTATTTCTGTTTTATTTGAGGCAGGAAAATCAGCTTTTGTCATTAAAGCATTAAATTCAGTGATACGTTGGTCTAACCGCTTTATATATTTTTCATCAAGGCGCAAAAGGAAGTCTTTTTCATGCCTACGCATCATCAACATTAAAACTGTTAAATCATCAGCCTTAAAGCTTTTAAGTTTTTCCTCTGCATTCTTTACAGCAGTTCTTAAATCACCTCTTAGGCCGCTTTCTTCGTTTAATCCGATGGCTAACCGGTCTTTTACAACTTCGGCGAATTGAGTTTCGTAGTTTGTAATTAATGTACCAAGAGCTGCTAAGTTTTTTTGTTCATTTTCCGTCCGAGCGACGCCATTTAACTCTGTAAGAAGCGTTTTTTGTCTAGAAATAACTTCTGCATGCTGGCCAACGTACTTTTCATCGAGACGGATTAAAAAGTCCTTCTCACGCCTACGTGCGTTCAAAAGCTCAAATCTAAGGTCTTGTTCGAGTGAAAATAACTGGATAGTTGCATTATGGTTGTGCCGGACATCACTTAATATAGAACTGCCGATTAGATATACGGATCCAATAGCAATAAAGCCAAATAGTGCTAAACCACATATCGCAAGGATCTGAAGCCGGATCGATAATCGTTTCATTATGGCCATTTGCTTGCCTTCCCTAGCATTTGGCCCCCTCGCGGCAGAAATATATTAACAATCATATGTTTCTAAAGGGTGAATTAGAGGTAATTGTTTTCTTCTGAAAAATTATAATTTACTCTATTTTATGAAGCATTTGAATTGTAAAACCGACTGTGGTGTTTTAAATAACAATCAGGTGTTCTTTTAGAAGGTATGATTTCATGTCGAGTGGCAAAAAAATATTTATTGATGGCGAAGCTGGCACAACAGGCTTGCAGGTCCGTCAACGCCTTGAAAATCGGCCTGATCTTGAAATACTTTCTATTGCCCCAGCGCTTCGTAAAGATCTAAATGCGCGTAAAGAACTTTTAAACTCTGCTGACTTGGTGATCTTATGTTTGCCTGATGCTGCAGCTATAGAAGCTGTTGCTTTGGTAGAAAATCCTGAAGTCCGGATCATTGATGCATCAACGGCTTATCGTGTTGATCCTGAATGGACTTATGGCTTTCCTGAAATGACAGAAGGTCAACAGGAAAAAGTAGCCAATTCAAAACGAGTGAGTAACCCAGGTTGTTATCCTACTGGAGCAATTGCTCTACTACGGCCATTATTAGAACGTAATTTATTACCTGCTGATACTCACGTGAACGTACATGGGGTATCTGGATACAGTGGTGGTGGGAAGGCCCTAATTGCAATTCACGAAGATGGACAGGCTGAACCATTTGGCACCTATGGTCTTAATCTTGACCATAAACATGTTCCTGAAATGAAAACGCATAACGGTTTGGTTCACAAACCTATTTTTGTCCCATCGGTAGGGGATTATGCACAAGGAATGCTTGTATCTGTGCCTTTGCATTATGCTCAAATGAAACAAGGAACAGACGGTCAAGCGATCCATCAGGCATTATCGGATCATTATCAAAACTCTCGCTTTATAAAAGTCAGAGATTTAAACAACACTGATAAGTTAGAGCGTAACCTGTTTTTACGGCCTGATGCCTTGAACGGAACAAATGAGCTTGAGTTGTTTGTTTATGCAAATGATCAAGCTGATCAGGCAGTTCTCATCGCCCGATTGGATAATTTGGGCAAGGGGGCATCTGGTGCGGCTGTGCAGAACTTGAACTTAATGCTCGGCCTTCCAGAAGATGCTGGCCTATAATATCTTTTGTAAAATCTGATGTAAAAAAGGACGAATAAATCGTCCTTTTTTTATAATCATTATTTTAAATTGAATAATCTAGAATTATCTAGAATTATCCAATTGGATACCATTGCTGGCAGAGACGTGGGCCTCTGGCTTCGCGGTTACCCTGGATGCCAAATTGAAGCATTTTCAAAGTACGATTTGCCAATTCCTTGATGTGAGATTCTGGAACACCAGACCTACTCAGCTTTGAGCGTGATTTTATTGCCTTAGCTTTGTGGGAAGCAGACTTTTGAGAATCATTGACCTTGGTATAAGCCTTGGCGAGGCATACCTGCTGCTGATAAAAGCGCGGTTCATTACCTGCTTGGCTCGGAACTGAAAATGTTAGTGTACCAAAGCCGATGACGGCTGTAAGGGCAAAGATAGCGATACGTTTGTTGCCACTAGGCATATTTTCTGCTCTCCAGCAAAGTAAAACACATTGATAGTCTTATATATGGAATCAAGGTAGTTGAAAAATGGTAAAGATAGGACGAAGTATTTTTTTATAGTACAAAACAGTTTATTTGTTAATCTCTAAATTAATTAATCTAAAGTGTGTAAATATTTTAAGAGGATAGTCCATTGTCTGGAATAATTTTGCCCTATAGAGGTGTCACCCCAAAAATCTCCCCAGAGGCCTTTATTGCCGAAAATGCGGTCATTATTGGTGATGTTGAGATCGGACCGGGTTCCTCAGTTTGGTTTAATTGCGTCATAAGAGGGGATGTAAACTCAATTCGTATTGGCGAAAATACCAATATTCAAGACGGAACGGTGATCCATGTAAATCACGATCGTAAAGGCGAGGATTACAGAATAACAGGAGGAGGGATGCCAACTTCTATTGGCGACGGGGTAACTGTTGGCCATATGGCGCTTCTTCACGCTTGTACGATCAAAGATAACGCCTTTGTTGGTATGCGAGCGGTGGTGATGGATGCCGCAGTCGTTCAAGCAGATGCGATGGTTGCTGCCGGAGCCCTTGTGACCCCAGGTAAAGTGGTTCTTTCTGGCGAACTATGGTCTGGATCCCCTGCCAAGAAATTCAGAGATCTCAAACCAGAAGAGCTCGACGGGATAAGGTATTCTGCACAAAATTATGCCGAACTTGGTAAAAGCTATACTTAGGTTCTGCTCCTATGCACTTTCTTTAATAGAGAAAATAACATCGACCTGTACACCGACCATGTCTTCTGGACCACTGAGAACGATCTCTGCCTTGTGTATGTCTGCTACCCGCTTAACGATGGACATGCCAAGGCCTGAACCGGTCTCTTGCTCTCCAGCACCTCTTACGAAGCGTTCAAAGATGTAATCTTTCATATAATCGGGAAGAGGCCGCCCAGTATTTTTTATCGACAAAATCAAACTATTCTCATCCTGAGTGATGGTAATGCGGACCATTCCGCCTTCAGAGCAATATCTAACGGCGTTATCAACTAAATTTCGACAAAGGAATGTCAGAGCAGACGGCAGACCATTTATTCTGTTTGTATTGGAAGCTGTAATATCAAAATCTATCGCCTTATCTTTGATTTTATTGCCAAGATCCGCAGATACGTTTTGAATTATTTTGAGCAGATCTATCTCCTTGGCTTTTTCCTGTAGAGTTTTAGGATCCAGTCGCGCCAACGTCACGAGTTGCTCTACAGTATGTGTTGCCCTGTCCACCCTAAGGGAAATCGCTCTAAGGCCTTCCTTTTGTTCGGAGTCAGTGGTTTGACGTTCTCGTAATTGAGCTTCTGTTTTTATGGCAGCAAGAGGAGTGAGAAGTTCATGCGCAGCATTTGCAGTAAAACGCTTTTCACTTTCCAAAGAGGCATCAAGTTCGCTTTGATTGCGTTGAATGACATCTAGCTTGTAATTAAAGGCATCGATTATCGGTCGAATTTCATTTGGGATGGCTTTTGCAGAGTAGGGTATAAGGTCGTTTTTTGATCTCTCAGCAAATTGATCTGATATCTTGGTCAGCGGTTTGAGGCTTTTATTAATTCCCCAAAACAAGGCTATAAAACTTAACGGGAGTACCAAATAAATAAGGGGGAAATTTTCGCCGATAAAGAAGAAGGTAATAACGACAAAAGATATACTACCCTCAAATGCAAACTCCATGTCTTCAGTTGCCACGGCCCAAGCATCAACCCCTTTGATTTTTTTTGCATAAGTTTGCCAGACAATTACATCGTCTTGTTCTTCATCGAAAAAGAAGCTGATCCCTTCCTTTGTTGGGACTGGCATGACTGGACTTATATAAGAACTGGCAATGATCTTGCCCTTATACCAAATTTGATAACTGCTATCTGAATCTATGCCTGTATCTAAAAAATCTGGAGGTGTTTGGCGGATGGTTTCAAGCCACTTTTCCAAAGCAGGATCGCCTTCTTCAAAATAGCTTAAAGGCAGAGAGCTTGCGAGTAACTCACTTCGAACTTCAAGAAAATCTTCTGTTAAGGAAAGGATCAGATCTCTCAATCCAAACATGACAACGGCTAAAATTAATATCCATGACACGAAAGTTATCGTTAGGGTGAAGATGTAAAATCTGTTCTTAAGGGAAAAGAACTTCATACTTTTTCGACCTTATAACCAACACCTCTTAATGTGGTGATCACACCTGATCCCAGACGTTTTCGCAACCGCGAGATCTGGGCTTCAATGGCATTGGGTGTCACACAGTTATCCCAATTATAGGCATATTCTTCTAACTGAGATTTGGATATGTATCGACCTTGGCTTTCCATCATTTTTTGTAAAATGAGAAATTCGGTCTTGGATAATTGGATTTCTTCCTCGTTAAGGCTTACTTCGTGCCGATCAGGACAGAGCCTCAAGCCTCCAATAACCAACTCGCTAGATGCTTTAACTTCCCGGCGTCTTCCAAGAGAGCGCAGTCTTGCAAAGAGTTCATCAAGATCGAAAGGTTTTGTAAGATAATCATCTGCTCCACCATCAAGACCTTCAATTTTTTCAGAAGTAGCTGTGCGTGCTGTTAACATTAAAACGGGAATGGTTACACCTCTTTTTCGGGCCTCTTTTAGAAAATCAATTCCTTGTTGATCAGGTAGCATCCAGTCAAGAATTATGAGGTCAAAAAAGCTAACATCAAGAGCCAGTTCTGCATCTTCTGCTGTTTTTACCCATTCACAAACACTACCATCGTGATGAAGTGCGCGTTCTAAACTGGCGCCGAGTTGGGGATCATCTTCAACGAGAAGGATTTTCATGTGTTTGGTTCCTGGTTTGCAAATTCATGCAGGTTTGTTTTCAGTTTTGTTTTAGGGTTACCATCCGAAGTATACAGAGATTTGATGTCTAAACTTATCTCGTAGAGTGCAGGGACAAGCAAGAGAGTAACAAAGGTTGCTATTAAAACGCCAAAAGCCAAAGAAATCGCCATAGGGATAACAAATTGTGCTTGATAACTACCTTCAAACAAAATGGGCAATAGCCCTATAAAGGTTGTTAGAGAGGTCAGTATTATGGGTCGAAAGCGGTTTATACAGGCGTGTCTGACAGCCATTCTTATGCTTATTGCCTTATCTTTTAACTGATTGATTCTATCAACCAGTACGAGGTTGTCGTTTATCACAACTCCAGCTGCAGCGAGAACGCCCATGATTGAAAAGGCGCTTATTTCCAAGCCCAAAAGATGATGGCCATAAATCGCCCCGACTAAACCAAAGGGGGCTGCCGTAAGGATAATAGCGGGTAAAAAATATGAATTGCTGCCAATTGCAAGAAGGGCATAGATAATAAAGAAACAGAGAATATATAGTTGCAATGCCTCGCCTGTAAATTCGTCTTCCTCTTCAGCATCGCCAGATAATTTGTAATCAAATTCTGGAGAGGTTTCCTTTATCTCAGGGACTATTGAATTCTCTATTTCGGTTAAGAGCTCAAATCGGGTCCAAATCTCCTTGTTAAAAAGAATATCGACAGAGGCGGTTTGCAGACCATTTATCCGTTCAATATAACTAGAGGTCATGTTCTGCTGTAATTCAGCGACTGTTGAGAAAGGGACTTTTACCCCTTTATTGATTGTTACTGGAAAATCTTCAATGTTTTCGAGTTGAAGACGTTCTTGTTTTGGAAGGCGGAGGAAAACATCTGTCGTTTGTAATTGCCCCGGTAGGCGATCTAACCTTTCCCCCTGAAAGGCAGTTGCTACCTGTTGACTAATATCAGACATGGTAATGCCCAAGCGTTGTCCCTCGGGTAATAGTTTGATTTTGTATTCGGTTTGAGGCGTGCCAACAGTAATGGTGAAGTTATGGACGCCTTCCAGTTGGAGAATTCTTTGTTCTAATTTTTTGATGTTTGCTCTGATGACCTTATCATTTGGGCCAAATATCTTTAAGGATAACACGTTCGGGGCTCCATTTTCACTCGCTGAAAAACGGATTTTTTTGGCAGAGGGAATTGATCCAAGTTTTTCCTGCCATTGCGCAATAATCGTATCGACGGGGATAGAGGAAAGTATTTGGGTTTCCAACTCAACGATCATGTAAATCTCTTGCCCCGTAATATAAGAGGCATAATTTTTTATGACCTTTAAGGGGATACCGTTTTCATCTCTTGGAAGTTTAATTTCTTGTTGAACAGCTTTAAATGAGGTCTCAAGCCGTTCCATCGTATTCGTAAGCAGGTCATCTGTACTGTTTTTGTTTAAAGAGATATGGGCAACGATTTGCCCCTCAGCCATATTAGGAAATATTTGAACTGGCACACTCCCCGAAGTTACGAGATGAGCGGATAGGGCTGCCATGGCAAGAAATATAGATAAAGTTGTATATCGCCAGATAAGTGCCTGATGAAGAACGCTCCTATACGTACCGTAAATAAATCGACGTAATGTCTTTTGAAATGCATGCCTAAGCAATGAAATGGGTTTTGTTAAAAAGGCAAGAAACTTAAAACCTTTAAGGGGATAGGCGAGATGGACGGGTAGGATGAAAAATGATTCGATAAGTGAAAAGCTTAGAACGACGACGATGATTACGGATATATCATAGAGAAAACTACCAATTATACTTTTAAAAAGTAAGCCAGGGGTGGCAGCTACGATGGTTGTAATCACCCCTAAGAAAACAGGTTTCCAAACATCTTTTATGCCGAGATATGCCGTTTTGGCGCTTACGCCAAGTTTAGACTGCTGATTATAAATGCTCTCACCAATGACAATGGCGTCATCGACTACAATGCCGAGGATCAAAAGAAAGGCAAACGTCGATATATGATTGAGGGAAACATCCAGTATCGGTAACAACCAAAAGGCGCCAGTAAAAGAAATCACGATGCCACCACAAACCCAAAACGCGAGGCTCACTCTTAGGAACAAAACCAATAGAATGAATACGAGCCCTAAACCCATTATGCCGTTATCCACCAACATTGATAATCTCTGCGCGATATCCTGACTGTCATCAAGCCACAGAGTGACCGTGATACCTTCAGGCAGTGTTGATTGTATTTCCTGAACCTTTGACTTTAGCTCTTGGATTGCGTTTAGCATGTCCTGGTTATCATCAATAAAAACCTCCAGGCCACTTGCGTTTTGACCATTAAATCGGCTGGAGAATTTTTCTTCCTTTCTGAGGGTACTTATTGCGGCGATCTCCCCAAGTAACAACTTTGCACCGTTTATTTTACTTATGAGAGGGATCGTTTCGAATTGTATAGGGGTGAAGGCGCGGTTATTGCCTCTAATCGTCAATTGGTTGCCGGCTTGCCCAATGGATCCAGCAGGAATGTCTATAGAGGATGCTCTTATTGTGTTTGCGATTTCAGAAAAGGTTAAACCTGTCCGCCTTAAATTTTCTGAGGATATTTCAATGACCAATTCTAAAGGGGGGGCGGAAAAAAGTTTGATATCACTGAGGGATGTTTCTCGTAATAATGTATTGCGTAGATTTTCACCAACCCGTGTCAGTATTTCTAGATTGGTATCACCATGAATTGCGATATCTATGATACGGTCTTTTTCATCAGTTTTAGAAATTCTGGGGCGTTCACTTCCTGTGGGAAGTGAATTTAAGCTGTCTATTCTATTTTTAATTTCTGTAATTTTATCTTGCAGGTCGACATTAGAATAGAAGAATACGGATGTTGTCCCATTACCTTCTACGGCAAAGGAGTAGATGTTTTTAATGCCAGGTAAATCTTTGAGGGCATTTTCGATTGGGAGCGAAATATTTTGTGCTATGGCCTGTGGCGCTGCACCGCGATAGTCGATGCTTATATCCACGGCATTTAGTTTGATAGTAGGAAAAATTTGAGTTTTTACATTCGGGAGAGAGATCAGTCCTCCTAGTATTATAAGTAACATAAGGAGATTTGCTGATACGGGGTTAAGGGTGAACCAACGAATAATACTATTCATTGATTTCGCCTCTAATCTGGGGAGCACCTGATCCTTGATATTGGTCGCTTGCAAGATAGCGATCGCCTAACTGAACGTCCTTCTTTTCTAAATCTTTTATGGATAGCAGCATATCGGTCGCACCATTCGAATTGGTGCGAATTTTCATACCCTCAATAAAGATTTCAGGTGGTTTTGTGATTATTCGAGTGCTGGGTGAGAGTAGTACTGTAACATATATATAATTATTATGTTTTTTTATAATTTCAATATTTACTTTGGATACAAAATCTAGTTGATCTACAACCAGTATGCTATCATTCAGGTAGAGCGCGCTTCTTGGAATTTTATAGAGGTTTGTTATGTTTTTTGATGTAATTTCAGCCTTTAAAAATGTCCCCGAAAGCAAGGCTGTTGGCGAATTGGCATTAGGGTTAGGGTTTAATATCTCAGCGACTAATATGTATTGATTGGTTCCGGTTAAGAGTTCCTTTTCAAGCCTGAGAATTTTACCAAACCACTTTTTAACGGCCTGTCTTTGTGGGTCAGTAAAGGAGACTGTACCCTCTATGTTTCCGTCTTTGGAAACAGGGAGGTATTCCAACTGTTTCCTGCTAACAGGAAGTCTGATTTCAAATTTTTGGTCGGAAAAGATCTCTATAACAGAGGCGTTAGTTGAAACGAATTGACCCGTTTCAGTCGAAACCTTTTTAATAACGCCATCAAAAGGAGCCTTATGAGTAGTTCGTGCCAAGTTTAGTTGAGCTTTCTTAAGTTCAGCGCGGGCGGCATCCAGCCTTGCTTGTGCTTCGCGCATTTGCGGTAGGCGCAAGGATAGGGGGGATGGTTTACCTTGCCCGTATTTTTTCCAATCTGTCTTGGCAAGCTTTGATTCGGCTTGTTCGCGAATAAGTTTTTGTTCCGCGGTGGCAACATCTGCCTGCGCTCTGGTTAGGATCAACTTGTAATCGCGTTGATCAATTTGAAATAGAAAGTCGCCTTTTGAAAATCGATCTCCAGGTTTGAAATTGGCAGAAGTTTTGTTAATAATTCCAGCTACTTGTGTGATGATATTAATTTTGTGGTACGGCTTTACTACCCCTTGTGTTTGAATAGTAATGTTATCAATTTTTGACCTTATATCCGTTGTTGGAAGTAAGGGGGTTACTGGATTTGTGGTCTGGGTTATATGCTCCGTATTGTCGCTATCATCCACATTAAACATTACCCCAATAGTGATGCATAGTAGCAAAATTGGGATTGCAAACTGAAGTAGCGTCTTGGTTCTATTGGTTTGTCGTTCAGGCATCGTTATTCTCCTCCCGTCATTGAAGGGGCAGAGGCAAGAGGGGTTGTTCTCGAGAGGGGAATAGTTTGGCCACCCAAAGCCAGGTAGAGGGTTGCTCTTGTCTGCAATCGCTGTTTTTGAATATTAATGAGGCGAGACTTCGTAACAAAGAGCCTTTGCTGCGCTTGTAGTAAGTCTAGAGTGGAGATAAGACCATTAAAGTATTTTTCCTGGGATAATCTTTCGCTCTCGGCTGCATCTCTGGAGGCTTTAGAAAGTTGCAACTCCTGTCTGCCCAATAGAACGTCGCTGGTTAAGTTGTCTTCAACTTCTTGATAAGCCTTGAGAACAATTGCGATATAATCTGCAACCTGTTCATCTCTGACAGCTTCTCGTTGTTGCACAATTGAGGCGCGTCGTCCGCCATCAAACACAGGTTGGATTATGCCGCCTGCAATAGAAGCTATAAGGCTAGAGGGGTCAAAAATATCCTTTAGTTTTTTATTTCGATACGAAGTTGTTTGAGTAAGAGATAAACTCGGAAGGCGGTTGGCTTCTGCTTCATTCACACGATAGTTAGCAGCAACAATTTTTTGTTCAGCGACAATTAAGTCTGGACGGTCTTTCAATAGGTTACTCGGGATACCTCTGTTGAATTCTCGATTTATAACAGGCATTTCTTTTTCTGTGAATATTTGTGCTGATGGGTAGCGACCAAGCAATATTTCTAGCTTTCTTGAAGCCTTGGTTCGCTGATCTGTCCGAGAAGTCAGTGTTGCAGTAGCGTTTGATAAATCAGTTTCAACTAGGCGAAGATCAAGGACGTTTGCAAGTCCCGCATTGTAGCGATTTGATGTTCTTTCTACGATTTGAGCGAGGTTTTGTTGCTGGTTTTTTGCAACGACTTCTTGTTGAGATAAGGCAATTAATTCAAACCACTGCTGGGCTACTCTTGTTGCTATGGAAAGTTTGGCATTTTTAAGATCGGTTTCTCTTTGATAGAGTTCGCTTTGTGATGCCGCAGAAGCAGAGCGAATTCGGCCCCAAACATCTATTTCCCAAGAGACCTTTGCTTCTAGTTGAAAGCTGTTGTCGTAGTTTTTTATGCGTTTACCATCCAAGTCTTTGGTCGAGCTTTTTGTTCTGCTCGCGTTGGATAAAAAGTCGAGACTTGGGAAAAAAGCGGCATCTTGGGCATCTAAGTCGGCTTTTTGCTGATCGAAGCGCGCTGTTGCCGCCATGATTTCGGGATTGTTCACAAGTGCTTCTGTTACAAAGCCGATAAGTTCAACGTTCTCAATTCCTGAAAACCATTGAAGTCCAGGTGTTCTATCTACCCGATCACCTGTTGATGCTGTCCAAGTATCACTTGTCCAGCCTTTAGGGGCTTTGGGGAGCTGTTGTGTGTGGTCTGTTAAGGGAGAAGAAATGACACAGGCGTTTAAGACCGTAGTCATAACAAAGACTGCGGTTGAAGTTTTAAGAAAGCGGTATTTACAGTTATTGAGCATAGATGCTTGATAACTGGTTTGTCTGACAGAAAACTGACAAAGCCTATTTAGGGGGGAGACCCGAATAGGCTTTGTCTTTAAAGTTACTCGATTAGTTACTTATCTAATTTTGACGTAACTGCCTGGTGCGGGTTCGATAGGTTTTAAAGCATCAGAACCTGGGGCTCGTGGGGGAACAAGTTTTCCGCTTTTTTTCTTTGCCCATTGCGCCCAATGTGACCACCAGGACCCTTGATGTTCGACCGCATTTTCGAGCCATTCATCTGGGTTTTCAGGGGTTTCTTTGTTAATCCAATGTGAATACTTACCAGCAGAAGGAGGATTGATGATTCCCGCGATGTGCCCTGAAGCAGCGAGAACGAATTCTTTCTGACCTGAAAAATGTTGCGTATTGGCGTAAGTGGATTTCCAAGGAGCAATATGATCTTCTTTTGCAGAAATCATAAAGGTCGGCACTTTGATGTTGCCTAGATCAATCGGAACACCATTGAGTTCGATGGCTCCTGGTTTTGCCAGTTTATTATCCAGGTACATGTTTCTTAGGTAGAAACTATGCATTTTCGCCGGCATTCTAGTGGTATCAGAATTCCAATATAGTAAATCAAAGGGGAAGGGTGTTTTTCCAAGCAGGTAATTATTTACAACAAACGACCAAATAAGGTCGTTGGATCGTAACATATTAAACGTCGTCCCCATTTCTGATCCATCAAGATAGCCTTGATCAGACATACGTTTTTCTAAACCGACCATTTGATCTTCATCAATGAAAACGCGGAGTTCTCCCGCTTCTTCAAAGTCCGTCATGGTGACAAAAAAGGTCCCGCTTTTAATACGGTTATCTTTTTTCTCTGCCATGTAAGCGAGGGTTGAGGCAAGAAGGGTCCCGCCAAGGCAATAGCCTATAGCATTAACCTCCTTGATCCCTGTTGCCTGTTCAACGGCATCAAGAGCGGCGAGGGGGCCATTAATCATATAATCTTCAAATGATTTCTCTGCGAGTTCGGCGTTTGGATTGATCCAGGATATCATGAAGACAGTAAAGCCCTGGGCTACCGCCCACTTCACAAACGAGTTCTTTTCCTTCAGGTCGAGAATATAAAATTTGTTAATCCAGGGAGGGATGATCATAAGGGGGCGCGTATGCACTTGTTTGGTCGTGGGTGCATATTGAATGAGTTGCATCAATTCATTTTGGTAGATTACTTCACCCGGAGAGGTCGCAATATTTTCCCCTAGGGTAAAGGCGTCTTCATCAGTCATTTTAATGCGACCTTTTTCAAGGTCTGCTATTAAATTTTCCAACCCTTGTAAAAGATTTTTACCACCAGATTCTGCCGTAGCCTTTAGAATCTGTGGGTTGGTCATCAAAAAGTTACTGGGAGATAAGGCATCTAGAAATTGCTTGGTATAAAAATCAACTTTCAGGGCATGACTTTCATCTAGCCCCTCAACCTCTTTGACGGATTTGTGGATAGAATCTGCGGTTAATAGATAGGATTGCTTTATAAAATTAAAGAATGGATTGTCTTCCCAGGCATCATCTTTAAATCGTCGATCTTTGCTTTTGGCGGGCGAAGACGATTCTCTATCTGGAACATTTTCTTGTGGAGAAAAAAATTTATGCGCAGATTCTTGCCAGAGATTACTATATCCCTGCCATAATTCAGTTTGTAGTTTGATCGCTTTGTCGGGATCAGCCCAAAAACGTTGTGACATTTCCCAAAATGCCTGGCCTATACGCATAGGATCCGGGTCTTTGTCTAGGCTTTGCTCGCTTTGTTTTTTAAGAAAGCTTTGTACCATTTCCTGAGATTTTTCAGAAATTGCGGCCATTGTTTCGGCAATTTCTGTGGGTTCAGGCATATTTATTCCCTCTGGGTGTTGATCGGCCATTCAGCCTTCCCTATGATCTGTTTGGTCTTTTTGTTGAATCGTATATCGCCTTGTTGCTCTTTCAATGTTATACACCCATTGTTACAGCTGGAAGCATAAAAGAACAACAAGTGAGGTCAATATCGTTCGCGTGTACATCAATTCAGTTGTAATCCTGATGTGCATGCCCCGATTTATTTGACGTTTACATGGGGGGAACGGTCTTAGTTATGGCCAAGGACAAACGTATGCCTGAGCAGAAAAAAAGTAGTTTGTATCGTATTGGGGGAAAAGGTCGGTTAGCGGGAGTGCTTGCACTACCTCTGCTTTTGGCCGCTTGTTCTTCTACACCCGACTGGGCAAACCCAGTCGCATGGTTTGATAGTGACGAACCCGAACAACCCACGCAGGTTACCAATGCAGAGAATGTTGTTCCTGCTGAAGGTTTTCCAAACCTTGCCAGTGTTCCTGGCGAATCTCCGCAAACGACACCTGGTGATTATAAAAATCAAGTTACCGAAGGCCTCGTTGCTGATCGGGATAACGCAGAGTACAGCAACCAGCCGTTGACCGCGCGGTCAACATTGGTACCTGCTGCACCACCGCCCTCTGTACCACAGGCGCCTTCTGTAACGACAACGGCATCACCACAAGTACCAGAAGCGCCATTGAGCACTGTTCCGTCTGTTCCTCAGTCTGTGAATTCTGTTTCTCAACAAGCACCGCAGCAAACAACGGTAATTTCGTCTCAAGGTGCGGTACTTCCGCCTGCCTTCCCAAATGGAGCGCCGACTTACGGTCAGCAACAATATAGTGGCCCAAGCTATAACACTCCAAGTTGGGGCTCGCCTTATGCACAACAACAGGGTTACGGACAACAGCAGGCCTATGGACAGCAAAACCCATACGGATCTCCTTATGGAACGCAAGCTTCTGGGCAGTTGGTCGCGGTTATTTATTTTGCCCATGGGTCTTCAAATCTGAATAACCAGGATATGCAGGTTGTCCGTGATGTTGCAGCTCTCTATGGCCAAAGAGGCGGAGCGATTACAGTTCTTGGGCATTCGAGCTCTCGTACAGAACTAACCGATGCTCTTCGTCATCAACAGGTTAACTATGAAATATCCGGTAAACGTGCTGAGGCCGTAACCCGGGCGCTTCTTAATTCAGGCGTCCCCGGTGGTCAGGTCATTACCGATGCTCAATCTGATAGCAAACCTGTATTCCATGAATTTATGCCTACTGGTGAAGCTGGAAACCGTCGCGTAGAGATTTATGTAAATTAAGAGTAGGATTTCTAGGGTTTTCCCTTGGAAATTATGATGCAAAAAAGCACATAAAACATTGGTCACGGAGCTGGTATTCTGCTATCTGCTTCGTGGCCTTTTTTTTTGAGGCTGATCGACTGTGAAAAGAAAGCCGAAATATCAAAATTTCAACATAACTTTCTTGAAACAGATTGTATGAAACCATCACAATAGAGTTGAGAATGGACCAGGAATTTCACCGTATAAAACGTTTGCCGCCTTATGTATTTGCTGAAGTTAATGCATTAAAAGCAGCGGCGCGAGCGGCGAAAGAGGACATTATCGATTTTGGAATGGGTAACCCCGATCAGCCACCGCCCAAACACGTTATTGATAAGCTAACGGAAGTCGTTCAAAACCCGAGAGTACATGGCTACTCCACTTCCCGTGGTATTCCCGGCTTACGAAAAGCAATTTCAGCTTATTATGACCGTCGCTTTGGTGTTGATATCGACCCTGAAACAGAAACGATTGTAACACTTGGATCGAAAGAAGGCCTTGCAAACCTTGCTCAGGCGATAACAAGCCCTGGCGACATTATTTTGGCGCCGAACCCAAGCTACCCAATCCATGCCTTTGGTTTTATCATTGCCGGTGCAGCTATCCGTTCCATGCCCGTTGGGGAGCAAGGGGGCTCGCAGGGCAGTAGCATTATGGAACAGTTGAAAATAGCTGTTCGACATTCCGTTCCAAAGCCGCTGGCTATCATTCTCAATTACCCCTCAAATCCAACTGCAGAAGTCGTAGATCTCGATTTTTACGCAGAAATTGTTGATTTTTGCCGTAAGCATGAAATTTATATAATTTCTGATTTGGCCTATGCTGAGGTTTATTTCGGGGATACTCCTCCACCATCTATTCTACAGGTGCCTGGGGCCAAAGACATCGCTGTTGAATTCCTTTCAATGAGCAAAACCTATTCTATGGCAGGATGGCGCGTTGGGTTTTGTTCAGGTAATAAAAAACTCATCGCAGCACTTACCCGTGTGAAATCCTACGTTGATTACGGTGCCTTTACACCAATACAGGTTGCTGCCGTAGCCGCTTTGAACGGACCTCAAAATTGCATCGACGAAATGCGCGATAGATATCGCGGCAGACGTGATGTTCTGATAAAGGGTCTTGCATCTGCTGGTTGGGATATTCCAAGCCCTCCAGCGACAATGTTTGCCTGGGCTCCACTACCTAAAGAGTTCGCACATCTCGGATCGATGGAATTTTCCAAATTACTCCTAGAGCATGCTAATGTAGCTGTCGCTCCGGGTGTCGGCTTTGGAGAATATGGTGAAGGTTATGTCCGGCTTGGCTTGGTGGAAAATGAACAACGTACCCGTCAGGCTGTTAAAAATATTAAAGCTATGATGCAGAAAAAAGATAGTATCCTCGAACAGATAAGTAAGCGGAAATAAAACGTGAGTGAACCTCTTAAGATAGCAATCGCTGGGTTAGGTACTGTAGGTACTGGAACTGTAAAACTCATTCAGGAAAACCTTAAAGTTCTTTCTCAACGAACGGGACGTTCCATGTCCATTGTTGCGGTTTCAGCCCGCAGCAAAAAAAATCGTGATTTCGATATGAGCGATATGGTGTTTTATGACGACGCCGTTAAAATGGCGACTGAGTGTGACGCAGACGTTGTTATGGAACTAATTGGTGGTTCTGAAGGCATTGCCAAAGAGGTGGTTGAAGTTGCCATTGCAAAAGGCCGCCACGTTATTACGGCCAACAAGGCTTTGCTTGCGCATCATGGTACTGAGCTTGCTTTAAAGGCTGAAGAAGCTGGTGTTGCCCTTTGTTATGAAGCAGCAGTTGCAGGTGGCATACCGGTAATCAAGGGACTTCGCGAAGGTTTGTCTGCGAATTCATTTGATCTGGTTTATGGCATTCTAAACGGTACATGTAACTTCATTCTCACGAACATGCGTGAAACCGGAAGAGACTTTGAAGAGGTCCTTTTTGAAGCACAAGAGCTGGGATATGCCGAAGCTGATCCAAGTTTTGATGTCGATGGCGTGGATGCCGCGCATAAATTATCGCTTTTAAGCTCGGTTGCTTTTGGTACTGAAGTTGATTTTGATGCCGTTTACATCGAAGGCATCAGAAAAATCTCTGCGCAGGACATTATCAACGCGGATGAGCTCGGTTATCGTATCAAACTACTCGGTATTGCCCGGAAAACAGAGCATGGTATTGACCAACGTGTACACCCGTGCATGGTCGAAAAAGGCCAGCCGATTGCCTCTGTAGAGGGCGTTCTTAATGCTGTAGTATGTAATGGTAACCACGTCGGAACCACTGTATTCGAAGGCGCTGGCGCCGGCGGCGGGCCAACTGCTTCGGCTGTTGTTGCGGATTTGGTTGATATCGCACGCGGTACTATACTTCCAACATTTGGCGTTCCAGCTTCTGGCCTCGAAAAGCCACTGGCACAGCCGGTTGAGAAGCGTGAAGGTTCTTATTATTTAAGACTGAATGTTGAAGACCGTCCTGGTGTGATCGCTGATATATCCAATATTCTTAAGGATGAAAATATTTCAGTAAAATCACTCTTGCAACACGAATCAAATCCTGGAAAAGCGGTTCCTCTTGTCATAACGACCCAGGCAACTGTAGAAACTGCAATGACCAGATCACTTGAAAAAATATCGCAGCTCGACTGTGTACTTGAAACTCCAAATATGATCCGGATTGTCTCTCTTTAAGAGAGCGTCTGAAAGTTATAAACTGTTCAACATTGAACAATATCAAAGTCAGAGGACAAAGATATGGAACGCAACCTGGCCCTAGAGACCGTACGTGTCACTGAAGCTGCTGCGCTGGCTTCTTCCCGTTTAATGGGGCGCGGAGATGAAAAAGCTGCTGATCAGGCTGCTGTAAATGCTATGCGTGATGCCTTAAATGGCATGGCCATTGATGGCACTGTTGTTATTGGTGAAGGCGAGCGTGACGAAGCGCCGATGCTTTATATTGGTGAAAAAGTTGGCTTAGGTGGTCCGGGCATTGATATCGCCCTTGATCCTCTTGAAGGGACTACTTTGACAGCCAAGGGCGGTCCTAATGCGATGTGTGTTATTGCCATGGCTGAATCTGGTAACTTCCTGAACGCTCCTGACACCTATATGGACAAAATTGCCGTTGGTGGTGGTTTACCCGAAGGTGTGGTTGATCTTGATGAAACAGTTTTCAACAATCTGAGTAACCTTGCCAAAGCTAAAAAGACTGACGTAAGTGATCTTGTGGTTTGCATCATGGATCGTCCACGCCACGAAGAAAAAATTATTCAAGTGCGTGAATGTGGTGCGCGTATTGTCCTCATCGGTGATGGCGATGTAGCTGGTGCACTGGCAACCAGCAGCTTTGACAGCGGCATTGACATTTATATGGGGGCTGGTGGTGCCCCTGAGGGCGTACTGGCTGCTGCAGCACTGCGTTGTACTGGCGGACAATTCCAGGGTCGTCTACTATTTAGAAACGATGATGAAGTTGCCCGCGCTAAGCGCTGGGGAATTGAAGACTTGGATCGCAAATACGAAATCAATGAGCTTGCCAAAGGCGATGTGATGTTTGTAGCTACAGGTGTAACCGATGGTAGCCTTCTAAAAGGCGTGCGTCGTTATAAAGGTGGTGCAACGACACAATCAATCGTTATGCGGTCTAAAACCGGGACTTCTCGTGTTGTCGATGCGACCCATAACTTCTACCGCAAAACGTGGTACGACAATTTGGGTGTTTAGTATCCCAAACTCAATTAATTGTGACAGAGGCGCCTATAAGGCGCCTCTTGTTTTTTGGGGGTAGAGCAGTAGGCTGTTCTCAAAGATGCTTTGATAAAGTGGTGATGCAAATATGTCCGACAACAATCGTGATATTTTCCTTGGTGTTGAGAGTTCCGTTACAGGTAAGCGATGGGAAGAACGACTTAAGGATCAAAGGACAGCACTGGCTTTAAGCCAACGATTGGGGCTTCCTGAGATTATTGGACGACTGCTTGCTGCACGTGGTGTCGGCTTTGAAAATGCAGAAGCTTATTTAAAACCGACCCTTCGAGACTGGCTACCAAACCCTTCTGACTTAAAAGGTATGGACGATACAATTGCACGCATTCTTGTTGCTATTAACAAGGGAGAAAAGATTGCTGTGTTTGGGGATTATGATGTTGATGGAGCAACTTCTAGCGCTTTATTAATACGTTACTTTAAAAGTATTGGCTTTAATCTATATGTCCATATTCCCGACCGTGTAAGCGAAGGTTACGGACCCAACCTTCCTGCTTTACTTAAGTTACAAAAAGAAGGCTGTTCTCTGGTAATTACTGTTGATTGTGGTACTTCAGCCTTTGAAGCTCTCGAAGGAGCGAGAGATGCCAATTTAGATGTGTTGGTGATAGATCACCATGAAGCAGAAGCAAATCTTCCTCCTGCTGTTGCCGTGGTGAACCCAAATAGGCAAGACGAAACCCGTGAGTTTTCATCTCTTGCTGCCGTTGGTGTTGTTTTCCTTGTTCTTGTCGCTTTAAACAGATGCCTACGTGACGCTCAATGGTTTTCCAAAAAAGGAATGCCTGAGCCTAATTTGATGAATTTGTTAGATCTAGTGGCTCTTGGTACCGTGTGCGACGTTGTGCCTCTTGCTGGCTTGAATAGAGCTTATGTAAGTCAGGGTGTTAAAATCCTCGCTAAAAGACAAAATCCTGGCATTGTTGCCTTGTCAGATGTCGCCAAACTTTCTGAACGTCCAGATAGCGGCCACCTCGGTTATACGTTGGGGCCTAGGGTCAATGCAGGAGGGCGTGTCGGGCAATCGTGGCTGGGGGCAAAACTTCTTTCTACTGATAACACAGAAGAAGCTGAGAGCATTGCCAAACAGCTTGAAGAATACAATACGGACCGTAAGAACATTGAAGGCGAAGTCCTCGACCAAGCCCTGGGTGCCGTAGGAGATGAGAGTTTATTAAGCGGCTGTGTTCTTGTGGCTGGAGACGGCTGGCATCCGGGTGTTATTGGCATTGTCGCCAGCAGATTGAAAGATCGCTACAACTTACCCTCTTTTGTCATTGCCTTCGATGAAAATGGTGTAGGGAAAGGATCAGGCCGCTCTGTGCCAGGGGTTGATCTCGGAGCTGCGATCATTGCAGCGCGTCAAGCAGGCATATTGGAAAATGGAGGCGGGCATTCTATGGCCGCTGGCCTGACCGTTCGAAGGGAGCGTTACAATGAACTTTGTGGTTTTCTTCGCGAACGTCTTTTTGTTGCAATGGATCAAGCCTCTTTCGTGCCAGGACTTGGTATTGATGGCGCGCTTCAACCCGGAAGCGCAACTGGTGAGCTGATTGATCTTTTGGAATCCTGTGGGCCCTTTGGCATGGGAAACCCTCAGCCGCGGTTTGTCCTGCCATCGGTACGCGTATTGCGGCCTGGAATCGTTGGTGAAAATCATGTTCGATGTATTCTGAGCGGTTCTGACGGGCGTACGATTAAAGGGATCTCCTTTCGTTCCCTCGATAGTGAACTGGGACAGGTTTTATTAAATACGGGCGGCTTGCCGTTACATATTTGCGGGAAGTTAAAAAAAGATACCTGGTCTGGGCCGGACGGTGTTCAAATGATAATTGAAGACGCGGCAATAATTAATCGCTAGGGTATTTGTATGAGCTACTCGTTCGAATATATAAAGATGAGATTTTTAGGCAGATTTTTTTCTGCCTTTTTTATGTTGTCTATTATTTCAGTTGTGATTTTCAATAATTCGCAAGTTTTTGCTCAAGATAAACTTAATGTGGATCTGGAGCTTGTTCTTGCTGTCGATGCATCAACCAGTGTCTCCGCGCAGGAATTTGATCTTCAGATGCGGGGAATAGCGCAAGCTTTTCGGGAACCTCAGGTCATGCAGGCAATTGCGGTATCAGGTGATAGAGGCGTAGCGGTTGCTGTTATTCAATGGGCGAATAATCTGCTTCAAAAAGTTGCTGTGGATTGGCACCTGATTACAGATGAAAAAAGTGCGTTGGCCTTTGCTGATCTTGTCGATGAAACGCCGCGATTTATATTTGGCGGCGGGACTTCGATTGGGGGCGCCATTACCTATTCAACAAGGCAAATGGAAGTAAATAACTATATTGGTGCGCGGAAAGTTATTGATATTTCTGGCGATGGGCGCTCAAATCAGGGCGCGCCTCCTGAATTGGTTCGTAATCAATCGACCGCTCAGGGAATTGTTATTAATGGCCTTACAATCGTAAATGAAGACCCTTTTATCGATCGGTATTATGAGAAGTTTGTTATCGGGGGAACCGGGGCTTTCGTACAAACCGCGACAACCTACGAAGATTTTGGTATTGCGATGATGGAGAAGTTGGTCAAAGAAATTGGGGGTGTTCCGGTGGCCCAAAAAGACTCTATTTTGAACCTTGCGAGCACCGAGAATTAAAAAAACATGTAGAATCGAAATTCAAGGCTTGCAATGGGTCAGCTAAATAGGTAAATCCTTGCTCACCGATAGATGACCCCTTCGTCTAGAGGCCTAGGACACCGCCCTTTCACGGCGGCAACACGGGTTCGAATCCCGTAGGGGTCGCCATCGTTTCAAAGCCGCTTTTCAGCGGCTTTTTTGATTCCTGACGTTCCTAAAGCACTATTCTTGTAAGTCGTAAGCTTTAGGTATGAAATTTATGGATTATGAAGAGGTAGGGTGAAACTGAAGGTTGACCCTTCGCCCTGTGTACTTTCCACTTGGATTTGCCCCCCCTGCCTTTCAACTAAATCTTTACAGAGGGGGAGGCCAAGACCAGTCCCGGTTTCGCCACCTGTGCCCGTGGTCGATGTCTTTTGGTCGACACGAAATAAACGTTCTCCTTTGTCGGCAGGGATGCCAACTCCAGTGTCGGAAATCTCTACCTCGGCCCATTTGTCGTGACGTCGGACACTGATGGTAACCTTACCCTTAACAGGGGTGAATTTAATGGCATTGTTAATAAGGTTACGGACTACGGCGCTCACCATGTGCTTATCTGCGAATACGTCAACGGCTGGTTCTCCGTATCCAGATAATTGAATCTCTTTTTTTTCGGCGATCGGTGTAAATAACTCTAAATTCGTGTCGATGATTTCCTGAAGATCTACAAAACCGGGGTTAAACTCCATATGTCCCATTTGCAAGCGCGACCACTCAAGTAAGTTTTCCAGTAACCGGAACACAGACTCAGCAGATTTGTATACAGCACTTCCATATTCGACCATCTTTGTGCGATCAAGGTCTCGGTCCTTATCTGATAACAGGCTGGCATAGCCAAGCAGAGCATTAAATGGTCCCTTCAAGTCGTGAGCAATAATCGAAAAGAATTTATCCTTTTGTGCATTCAGTTCTTCTAATTCAGCGTGCGCAGTCAATAAGTTCTCAGCTACGATGGCTAGATCTTTCGACTTTGCTTCCAGCTCTGACGTTCTTTCGGCTACTCTTTCCTCTAGCTCTTCATTGGCCTCCTTTAGGGCACGTTCTGCTTCAGTTCGTCGGGACAGATGTTGTTCTGCAGCGGTTAAATAGCTGTTGGCACTTTTTGTTAACATGCCGAATTCATCTTTTTCGTGGTGCTTTGGCAAGGATAGCCGCTTTTGAGTTGGTTTTTCTGGATTAATTTCCGACAGACTATTGCTCAATTTAGTTAGTGGCTTTGTAACTGTGTAATAAAAGAAGAACAGGATAAACAGGGCAAATATACCAGTTCGAAAAATACCAAAGAGGAGAACATTAATCGATCTGTCTATAAAAGCACTGGCCACCAGGTAGGGTTCAGCAACAACGGTCAGAACCCCGACTTTGTCTACGGGGTTATCTGGCATGAACAGAGATACTTCATGTATTTGTTGATTTCCGAATAACAAACTTGAAAGCCAATGATAGGGGCCAGTTTGAAGGGGACGTTCCATGAACACCAGATCATCCGAGGTTTGGTTGTTTCCCAAATCACCAACAATCCTTACTTTAAATATCGGCGTGTATTCGAATAGACCGCTTCCCACTTGTTTGGCCAGTTCTGGATCAAGGTGAAATGCAGCTTCGGCTGCGGGCTGTTTTATTGTGCTTACGACTTGGAGGATGGTATCGGGTAGCGCGCTGGTTTGTTTCAGGTAATCGACGTAGATTTGGGACAGGCTGAACAATAGGCCCAGTCCAAAGGCCAACAATACGACAAACTGAGTCTGTTTATAGGCAATCCGATCCCTAAGCGGGAGGCCTACATCGTCTTTTTTCGACAAGTGTCCGGCCTCGGGTTATCTGTACTTTGAATGGATAGCATCATAAGTTCCATCCGCTTGGATGGCAGCCAGTCCTTCATTGAATTTTTGAGTAATTTGTTCGGCGTTTGGCCATTTCTTACTGATACAAAGATAGAGGCTTTTCTCCCGAACTTTGAGAAAGCGAATTTTATTTGAAATACCCAGTTGCATAGCACGAAACCCTGACCCCTCTCGAGTTAGCAAAATGTAATCAACGACGCCTTTCAATAAATCTCTAAAGGCCAATTCCTCAGATCTATATTCAACGACATTGGCTCCCCCCTCGGTTAATAACTTACCTTGCACCCAACCAAGAATAGCACCAACCCGAATACCCTTTGCACCCTCAAAGCTGGATGGTTCATATCCTTTGTGGTCTTTACGGACAAAATAGCCGTCTGTTGATCTACTTATGGGAGTTGAAAAGAAAAAAGTTTGTGCACGTTTGTCATTATAGTTACAGGAAAGTATGCCAGTGAAATTTCCCTGCCTCGTCATCTCCAGAGCGCGTTTCCATGGGAAAAATTTGAATTCTGAAGAAAAACCAACCCGCTCAAAAGCGGCCTCAGTGACCTCAACATCAAATCCGCGTAATCCACCCTCTGGGTTTGCAAATTCATAAGGAGGATAATCTGTAGCAGAAATGACAACAGATTCTGCCCATAAGGTTTTAGAGGAGAAGAAGAGAAGACCAAACGTGAAGAAGATTGTAAAAAAACTATTGAGTAGTTGTCTCATGTTTTTATCTCCGTGGTGTGTAAATTCTATAACCGTTTTTAACGGTATTTATCGTGGATAGCATCGTAGGTACCGTCAGCCCTCACTTGAGCAAGACTGTGGTTAAACTGAGATAAGATTTCTCTGGCACGATCCCACTTTTTACTGAAACACAGGTGATAATTCTTTGAATAAAGCGGGTAATGCTTCAATTTGTGGCTAAGATCATTTTGCTTAGCGATAAATATATTTGCTTCTAACGTCCCGAAGAATACATCGACACGTTGAGCCATAAGAATATTGAGAGCAATTTTATCAGTACGTGCTGTTGTGTGATTAATGCCGCGCTCTTCAAGTTCTTTCTGAGAAGAGTAACCAAGAACTGCTGTGATATTATGGCCCCGAAACTCTTCTACGGAGTTAAATAAGGGGCCAGAGTAATCTTCACGTACGAAATAACCATGAGTACCGACACTTATGGGATCTGAAAGATAGAGTCTCTCATCACGCTCCTTATTATACCCACAACTCAAAAGAGCGTTTTCTTGGCCAGTTATAACAGTCTCAAGCGCTCGTGCCCAAGGTGAAAACACTATTTGGGTATTTACCCCAATACGCCGAAAAACCTCTTCGACCACTTCAACGTCAAAACCCTTTAAGCCATCCACAGGAGTTTCGAACTCATAAGGGGGGAAGTGCACTGCCATTATTTTTAGTGTTTTTTCGCCTGCTCTGACTGAGAGAGATATAAAGCATGTAATAGCGACAATTATTGCTTTTAAACATACTTTACCGGTAAGACTTTTCATATTCTGTCTCCGGCGAGTTTAGCTGGGAGAAGTTTCTGGTGAAGGGTGGCTTAAACCTTCAAGATCCGTTTTATATATAGCATCTAACTATTAACTCAGTGTTAGTAAAATTGGAATTTACACCTATTTATGTTAGTTTCAATAGGTTCCTCGTCTCTAGGGTGGTCTGTTTCCGTAGTCCATTCCCGGCAATTGGTTTAATTGATGAATTAACTATGCGCGATTCGAGAAATTTCCATAAATTGATATTTTTAAAGCGCATGATAAAAATAAATTTCTCTCTTAGGTCTCTGATTTTAAAGTAAGAATCGAGAAAAATAATATATTTGGTCTAAAAATCAAAAAAAATCATATTTGTTGATAAAAGGGGCTTGCATTGGGTCAGCTAAATGGGTAATTACTTGCTCACCGATAGATGACCCCTTCGTCTAGAGGCCTAGGACACCGCCCTTTCACGGCGGCAACACGGGTTCGAATCCCGTAGGGGTCGCCATCGTTTCAAAAGCCGCTTTTCAGCGGCTTTTTTGGTTTTTGGATATCGCTACAATCTACAGAGCCTTCTTCTTAGTTTCCTTAGCCAACACCTTCATTATACACTTGTAAAAGGCTTTGACCTTTGGGCTATCGGTCAGCTCTTTTTTACAAACAAGATAGCTATCCCCACTGTGACAGCTATAGTCGCCAAATGGCCTGACAAGTGTTTCGTTTGGGGGGGCCGCCAGTTGGTGATGGCAACGCCACGGTCCTTACCGGCGCCGCCTACTGCATGGAGATAATTATCCAAAGGTTAAGGGCCTGGACTGGTCTTTGACAAATACCTGCCAGCCTCTGGATATTGACCAGCCTCTGAATATTGAATTGTCGAGGGGAACCTATTACGTGTCACTTGGGTTCAAGGTCGATCACAGGTCGTTATCATTCGCTGTTACAGAAGTCTTCACTTTAGCCAGCTTTTTTTTAGGCTTTTCCTATTGCTGCGTTTATAGACTATGTAATTAATTTGGTTTTACAGCCGATTTCAACAGGCATATATCGAAAATCACTACGGGTAATACATTGCCCGCGTGGGGGGCGGGCAATGGACTCACGTCTTCAATTATTTAAAACCCTAGAGAGTCGGCGGAAGTGTGCAAAAGGTGACCGTGCACTTGAGCAATGAGGGGGACGGGATGCGTGAACTTTCGATTTGCCTCAATAAAATCGTCATAGGTATCAATCTCAACCCAATCCAGTCCCGTGATGTCAACCGCATGAAATGCTACATCAAGAGTCATAAGGCGTTCATAGGCGGCTTCATAATAGTCCTGGAGATGCGTTTCTCGGGTCATCATTGCACCAAGTTCAGCGAACAACAGCGTTGCCGTCGAGGCACTTATTTTCTCTATCCCGATGGATTCGCCCACCGCAATATTGGGATCGACAGTTTTGCTGGCTTTAAGAATGCGCCAGTCTTTGTCGACAACGACTTTTATCTCTTCGGCGTCCAGCTTGATATTCCGGTCTATGCAAAGCGCGTTGTCTGCGGTGTCGGCTATCAATCGGCTCAAAATATCGGGGGTAAACACTACATCAGCATCAAATTTTAGGAACCCAGCCCCTTCGGTAGCGGCTCGTGTCAGCAGTAATGAAAACCCGGTGTTGGTATCCTCATACCTGTCATTCAGGATGTAAGTAACATGGAGGCCGGGGAACCTTCCTCTTACGAATTCCTTGATTTGGCCATCGAGATATCCAAGTACAATCACGAATTCGGATATGCCGCAGGCCATAATATTGATAATCATCCGTTCAAGGATCGGAACACCTGCAACCTTGAGCAGGCTTTTGGGGCAATCGTCTGTCAGCGGTCGAATGCGTGATCCGACACCAGCGGCCAGAATGACGGCCTTGGCTGGTTGCAGTTTGGAGATAATTTGCATGTAATCAATTCCACTAAATCGGGCGTTCTGCCCCTGTTATTTCATGACTGGAGATTTGGCATTTTCGTCAATTTGGGACCCTTGCTGGACCGCGCGGAACACACCATAAAACAACTGGCTGGCCGCAAAGATCCACAGCATCGGTGTCAGTGCGTTTAGCACCAGCGCCGCGCTAAGCATGAAGATAAAGACACCTTCGTCGAACCCAAGAATTTTGGATTGCTCACGGAAAAACCAACGGGCGTTGGCGCGGAACCCAAAACCAAGCCCGGCAACGACTGGAGTTTCTTTTAATTGCGCCATTTTGGTCTGATAGGAAGGATCGCGGGTCATTTCAATCTCGATTGCCACGTACTTCACATAGCCACGCAGACCGTAGAAGGCGACACCGATGAAGGCCAGAAAAAGTGGTACCACGCTTAAGGTTTGTACGTAAGCCGCGTACCCTATCGTCCCGAACCAGAGAATAACCTGCACTTGATCGGTCAAACGGTCGAAATAACTGCCGATGGCAGAGGAGACCTGCCGATAGCGTGCCATTTGCCCATCCATGCAATCCAGCACATGGCTGAGATGGATGAGGACCGCAGCGATTATGTAATTAGCCTGGCCTCCGATCACAATGCAGATAGCAGCTAAAACAGCCACAAGAAATGATGCCAGAGTGATGCGATTAGGGGTAATCCAGGCGCGTTCGACCGCAATGTAATTAGCTGCGATTGCGAGCGGAGCTGTCACGAACGACGACCACCATTCATCATCTTTGGTTTTGGTTGCCCATAATTTTTCCAATTTACTGGTCACGACGCAATAGGCTCCAAATCCAGATAGTTGTGTGTAGCTGGCTTTAGCATCGAATTGGTTTCCCTGATCGGAATGACTGTCGCGTTTCCATCAATCATCAAATCTATTAAGGCTTTCTGCAGCGCTTGGAGGAAAAACACGATGTCCAGGTCTGTGATCTCTCCAATATTACCGACCTGAAAGACCTTACCCTTAAAACAGCCTTTGCCTGCGTAAATGATGATCGCGCTTTCGCGCAGCCTGCTCTGCAGTGTCGCCACATCAATCAAACCCGGAACGCGAACGGTAGTCAGGGCCGAACACATGTCTTGTTCATCGATCAGGAATTCGAGGTTCAGTTTGCGCATTCCTTTGCGCAAGTCGTGAGCACGCCGTCGGATCGTGGCGTGTCGGTTTACGACGCCTTCCGTCAATATGTTTGTAAGTGCCTGTTCTAAAGCGAAAAACAAAGGTACAGCAGGCGTGTTGGGTGTCTGAGATCGGGATGTTAGAAACTCATAGAAGGTTGCCAGATTCAGATAAGTCGACTTAGCTTTGTGGAATTTTAGTTTCTGGAATTGCTTTTCGCGTCCGATAACAAAGGACAAACCGGGATAAGACCCTATAGCTTTTGAGCTGGAACTGGAACAGAACGCGATGTTGCAGCTTTCCATGTCTACGGGTTCGGCACCAATACTGCTGACGCCATCGACGATAAAAAGCGCACCGTGGGTTTTAGCCAATGCACCAGTCTGTTCCAACTGATTAAGCATGCCTGAGCACGTTTCATGGTGGACCATGGCAATCACGTCAATCTTATGCTTGATCAGATAGGTTTCGATAATTTGCAGATCAAATGGCTGTCCCCAGGGCACTTCAATTAAATGGGTGTCGGGGTTGTGTATCAGAGACGTCTTGTGCAGACGGTCTCCAAATTCTCCATTGGATAAGATCAAGACATTGCCGGTGCCGACAACAGAAGACAGCATTGCTTCATTCGCGGCAGTTCCTGAACCGGTGATTACAACGGCACGAAATTCGTTACGTTTCTTTATTTGGAACAGGGATAGTATTTTTTGTTCAATACTGACAAGCAAGGCGTCAAAATCGGGTTCGCGATGGCAGATGTCGGGTTTCGAGATGGCCATGCGCAGGTTCGCGGCCACATTTACGGGGCCGGGTGTGAATAGATGATATTTTTTCAAAGCTACGTGTCCTCATGCACACGCAGCTTTGACGGCTGCGCGAACTTGGTTGTTTCGCGTCCCTAAGTATCGCTTCACAAGAAGTGAGCGGCTTAATCGAGGGCACGTTTATCGACTAAGAAAACAGCGCGAGTTCGTCGCTGCAAAGTATCGGCTCGTCTACAAAGTGTTTAGTTTACAAAAAGGAAATGGTAGAAAATATTCTTATTTACACATGCTGATCGGCAAGATTGCCTAAGAGTAGTGTGTAGTAACCACAGGGTAATAATCCCTATAGGCCTCATTCGATTGTCATCGAATTTATGCACAGAGCTATATCTCTGAGAACGTTCTCTAACGTTCAATTTTACTGGATTCTACGCACCAAAATAGGTAAGGAACTTGTCCTTATTTGGCGACTTAGTCTTTCAGGTTGGGTAGAAAACACGACGCTACTGGGTGCTTTCCGTAGGTCGCTTGCTTGTTACATATAGGAAAGTCACAATGTAAGCAAGACAATTGCTGAAACGAAGGAAAATTGGTGAAAGACATTGAAGCGATCCAACTTGAAATAGTAAAACTGAGTTGTCTATGATTCGGCGACTTATATTCATTAATATTGGAGCCAGTGAGGGACGAAAGATTAGCAAGCTAGTTCTTTCAGAACATCATCTCAGCGGGCAATCTCACCAAATAGCTCAGAAATCTGGTTTGAATTTAGGCCATCAGGGGAACAATCGTTTCAAAGCCGCTTCTCAGGGTTTTATTTGATTCTTGGGTGTCGTTACAATTTACAGAGCTTTCTTCTTAGTTTCCTTACCCAACTCCTTCATTATCCATTTATAAAAGACTTTAACCTTCGGGCTATCGGCCAATTCTTTTTTACAGACAAGATACCAATCACCACTGTGACAGCTATGGTCGCCGAATGGTCTGACAAGGGCCTCATTCGTGTCTCTTGGTGTTGCAAAGGGACTATTGGTCATAGCAACACCGCGCCCCTTACTGGCGGCCTCTAATGCAAGGAGGTAATTATCAAAGGTAAGGGCCTGGTCTGGTGCCCAGTCCTCGATCCCCACTTCTTTAAACCACATCGTCCAATCTCGATTATGGTTGAATAGTTGAAGGATGTGGTGATTTAAAAGGTCCTTAGGCTCCTTAAGAGGAGGATTACCCGTAATTATGTCCTTATGGCACATAGGCGAAAGGCGAGCTTCAGCTAGATGTTGATAGACTAGATCGGGATCTTTCTTCGTTGCCCAAATAATACCGACATCTGTCCCGCTCTTATCAAAATCCCAATCGAGGTAAGAAGTGTTAAGTTGAGCCTGAATACCATTACTCGCCTGGAAGAAGTCGTGGATGCGCGGTAAGAGCCAATACATGGCGACTGTTATATATACCTGAACAATCAGTGTTTTGGGACGTTCCCTGGATTGAAGTAAGCGGGCACCATCTGCAATTCGATCAAAACAATCGGTTAATATAGGTAGATATAATAACCCTGATTCAGTCAGAACAACATTTCGCCCTGCACGCGTAAAAAGCTTAACGCCGAGTTGCTCTTCTAAGTTTCGGATATGATGGCTAATGGCGGAATGCGTTATATTGAGCTCTTCAGAGGCCATACGAAAGTTGAGAAGCCGTGCTGCTGATTCGAATGCACGTAGGGCATTTAAATTGGGGAGTTGCCTTTTCTTTAGCACGTAAAAAATTCCTCAAGTTTGCGAGTGTCGGTTTTGGGTTATACCTAATATTTCAATGCTTAATATACAGGTTTTAAATTTAAATGGTGAGTAAATGTGACCAATAGATGAAAAAGCATCAATTGTTCAAAATTTCATAATTCTCCACAATCAATTAAAGGTTTTTCTGGAGAGTTAAGACATGAGTGAAGCAGTTACACAGAACCGTCGACGTGGTGGACGCGTTGCAAGGCAGGCGATAAGATCTGCTCCTTTAACCGAAGAGACAAGAGCCGTCCGCCCGGGTCTCGAAAGCGGAAATTTCAAGGTTCTGAGTGACCTGCAGGTAAAACGTATTCATACCGCAGTACTTGATGTGCTTGAAAACATAGGTCTAGCAGACGCAATTCCCAGCTGTATTGAAGTGATTACAGCAGCAGGCGGTATCTTGAAGGATAATGGTCGACTGACTTTCCCACGTGCTCTTGTTGAAGACATGTTGGTGAAGGTAAATCGAAACGTCGTGCTTTATGGCCAAGATCCAAAACACGATATGGAGCTTACGGGCAGTAAAACATATTTTGGAACGGCGGGTGCTGCGGTTCACATGGTCGACGCGCAAACAGGTGAATATCGAGAATCCACAACACAGGATCTCTATGATATAGCCCGTCAGGTTGATAAACTGGATAACGTCCATTTCTTCCAGCGTTCTGTGGTATGCCGTGATCTACCAGATCCTTTCGATATGGACTTTCACACCTGCTATGCTGCGGTCTCGGGGACGACTAAACACGTAGGCTCAAGTTGGGTAGAACCACACCATGTCGAAAAATCATTGGAAATGCTTCACATGATTGCGGGTGGCGAGAAAAAATGGCGGGAACGGCCCTTCGTTAGTATGTCGAATTGTTTTGTGGTACCGCCGTTAAAGTTTGCCGAAGACGCCTGTAAGTGTCTGGAAGCATCCGTGCGCGGCGGGATGCCCGTTCTGCTATTGGCCGCAGGTCAGGCAGGAGCAACATCTCCTGCTTCACTGGCCGGGGCGGTCGTACAAGAAACGGCAGAGGTTCTTGCGGGGCTTTGTTATGTAAACGCTATTCAACCCGGTGCCCCTGCAATTTTTGGTACCTGGCCTTTTGTGTCTGATCTACGTACGGGGGCAATGAGTGGGGGCAGTGGTGAGCAGGCCCTGTTGGTCGCTGCTTGTGCTCAAATGGGGCGATTCTACGATCTGCCCACAGGTGTACCGAGCGGTATGTGCGATTCAAAAGTCCCAGATTATCAAGCAGGCGCTGAAAAAGGCTATAACCACGCGATAACGGGAAATTCTGGAACTAATCTTGTCTATGAATCAGCAGGAATGCATGCCAGTTTACTTGGTTTTTGTATGGAGAGCTTGGTTCTCGACAATGATACCATTGGATCTGTCTTGAGGACGGTCAGAGGCATAGAAGTAAACGAAGATACTCTATCTCTCGAAGCAATTCGAGGCGTTTGTGAAGAGGGGCCTGGACATTATCTGGGATCAGATCAAACTCTGTCAGTTATGCAATCTGAGTATTTTTACCCAGACACTGGTGAAAGAAGCAGCCCGAATCAATGGGATGAAAAAGGCAAGCCAACCGCCCTGTCTATTGCAACTGAAATTGTAAAAGATACCATGGCTAACCATCACCCTCGACATATCAGCGAAGAGATGGACCGGGAAATTCGCCAAAAGTTTGATATCAAGCTTCCCCGAGGGTTGATGACCCAAAGTGTTAATAATTAAGCACTGATGACAACAAAATAGTAGAGTTGAACAGGATAAAAATAATGAAAAGTCATGCAAGAATTGTTGTTATCGGTGGCGGTGCTGTTGGCTGTAGTGCCGCTTACCATCTCGCAAAAATGGGATGTACAGATGTCGTTTTATTGGAAATGGATGAACTGACATCGGGATCCACCTGGCATGCAGCGGGTAACTGCCCGACCTATTCCAGCAGCGTCAATATCATGAAGATGCAAAAATACGGCGTAGAACTGTATGGAGACCTGGCAGAAGAAGTCGACTATCCGATGAACTACACGCGAACAGGGTCAATCAGGTTGGCACAATCTGATGAACGTATGTTCGAATTTGAGCACGTCAAAGCGATGGCAAAGGCTCAAGGTCTTGATTATGAAATCATGACCCCGAATGAAATGAAGGACATTTACCCCTTCCTTGAAACGCACAAACTAGAAGGCGGTCTCTGGGATCCGTTGGATGGTGATATTGACCCAAGCCAGCTTACCCAGGCTTATGCAAAAGGCGCTCGTGATCTTGGTGTGAAGATCCTTCGCTTCAACCGCGTTACCGCGATTGAACAGACCCCAAATGGTGAATGGCGTGTTGATTGTGAAAAAGGCTCGATTACCTGTGAGAAGGTTATTAATGCCGGCGGGTATCGCGGTGGCGAGATCGCAGCAATGGTGGGGCAGTATATTCCGATCGTTTCTCTCTCTCACCAATACCTGGTGACAGATGCGATCCCTGAGCTCGAAGCTCTGGATAAAAAATTACCGCTGTTGAGAGATCCGGATGATAGTTATTACCTGCGTCAGGAACGGGATGGGCTGATACTGGGGCCGTATGAATGGAAAGCCACGCCACATTGGCTTGATGGTCTGCCAGAGAACTTTGCCTCCCAGTTGTGGAACGATGATCTTGAGCGGATCGAATGGTATATAGAGCAGGCCATGGCACGGGTGCCTATCTTGGAAAAAGGTGGGGTCGCGCGTGTTATCAACGGGCCTATTCCTTATACTCCCGATGGCCTTCCTTATATTGGTCCTGCGTACGGCCTGGATAATTTCTACCACTGTTGTGGTTTTAGTTTCGGTATTACCCAATCGGGTGGAGCTGGTAAAATTATCGCAGAACAGGTTCTCGAGGGTGAATCTGAGTGGGATATGTGGATGTTTGATCCGCGCCGTTATACCGATTACGGCACTCAAAAATATGTAGTCGATAAAGCGATCGAAGTTTATCAAAACGAATATGCAATTCCGTTCCCACACGAAGAACGTCCAGCAGGCCGCCCCGCAAAGATGACCCCAGTCTATGACAAACTAAAACAAAAAGGTGCCTTTTTCGGCGCCCGTGGCGGTTGGGAGCGTGCGGTTTGGTTCCCGCTAGAAGGGGAACAGCGTCCAGAAGAGCAGACAGTTTCCTTCCTCGATGATCGACGAAACTGGAACGATGCCGTCCGGGCTGAATGTAAAGCGGTTCGAGAACAGGTCGGAGTACTGGATCTTGGCGGTTTTACTAAATATGAAGTTTCTGGCCCGGGAGCGACCGAGTGGCTGGACTACATGATTGCTGGGAAGATGCCGAAAATAGGCGGGATGTCACTTTCCTATTTTCTGTCTCGAAAGGGGCATGTCATGACGGAAATGACCATAACGCGTCTCGCCGAAGACCAGTATTGGCTGATCTCTGCAGGCGCAGGAGAGTGGCATGATGAAGACTGGTTACTTTCCAACATGCCGGGTGATGGTTCTGTTGAGTTTGAAAACATTACAGACAGCTATGGAACTCTGGTGGTTGCAGGCCCGCGCTCACGTGATCTCCTGTCTAAAATCACGAAATCTGACCTCTCCAACAAAGCCTTTCCGTGGTTGACCACGCAAGCAATCGAAATTGGGTTTTCTCCAGATATCTTGGCCATGCGGGTAAACTATGTTGGTGAACTTGGGTGGGAGCTGCATGTGCCCATGGAATTCCTTGGGCATGTATATGACGAAGTAATGGCTGTTGGTGAAGAGTTTGAGGTCGCTGACTTTGGTTTATATGCGATGGATTCTCTTCGTTTAGAAAAATGTTATCGTTCCTGGAAGGTGGATATTATCCACGAATACACGCCATATGAATTATCTCTAGATCGTTTTATCGATGTAGAAAAAGGTCCGTTTATGGGACGTGAAGCCCTTAAAATCCACAAAGAAAATGGAATTAAAGAGCGTTTTGTTCCCTTGATTATCGATACGAATGTCGCTGAAGCTCCTTATTGTTCTCCGATCTATCAAGGTGATGATATCGTCGGAATAACGTCTTCAGGTGGTTATGGTTATCATATTGATAAAAATATTGCTTTAAGCTTTGTCAGAACGGATCTAGCTGTCGATGGTACGAAGTTAGAAGTCAGTATTTTGGGACAGCGCTATCCTGCAGTGGTCTCAAAAGAGCCTCTATATGATCCGAAAAACCTGAAGCTGAGGGATGTGAACTAATCTGTTCATTTTAATCGAGCGTAAAAAAAGCCCTCCACTAATTCTGGAGGGCTCAGACTGCTGACAAAGGTCTCGCCATTGCGAGGCCTTTGTGATTCACTGTGTT